>OGLR01000026.1_pt1 | contig 85706 bp, 68 predicted proteins | sample 1572931 | NCBI WGS metagenome assembly OGLR01 (sample SAMEA2581997, study PRJEB24529) | metagenome | biome: Human gut stool | place: China | collected 2011 | reverse complement strand
GCGGACATCCGTCACATCGTTGTGCTCTATATAATGTAATGACAGACACATAGCCGGAGTCACTTTTCGTCTGCCGTTGTCCACAAGGTTCCATGTGTTGTCCCATGGGGCAGACATAATAGTCATCATCCTTGTTGTAGTAGAAGTTCGCTTGGTTGAAGGCATCCTTCTTGAAAGGCTTATGCTGTTCCTTGTGGAACCAGTTGTACTTTACATAACCCACCATCTCTTCCATCTCCAGGTACTCGTAGTTCTCCTCTGATCCGTATCCTGAGTCTGCAGTGACGTTCTTGGATTGCTTTCCATATCTTTTCTTGTACTTATCCAAAAAAGGCTTGAAGGTCAGGGTGTCCGTTGGATTGTGATAAAGGGCGAAGTTCGTCCAATATTGATTCTCTGTCGCAATTTGAAGGTTATAGGCAGGCTTTGTCTGCCCATTGTTCATGGCATCTTCCTTGAGGCGCATGAAGGTCGCATCGGGATCAGTCTTGGAGTAACTGTTTCTCTTACCCAGTATATCCAGTGATTTTTCGTACTCGCGCAGTTTGTCCGAGGCTTTGAACAAGTGATCTATCTGAGTGTTTAGCTTTTGCTTCTCTCTTCCTGTAAGCTTTGCCTCTGGAAGGTTCTTCATTTGCCTCTCACACAAGCGTGCACTTCTCTCTACATCCTTGGCGGAAGTGGCTGGCTCGCCGTCTTCTTCCCTAATGTCACTCCCGCCATTCAGACGAATCTGTTCTTTTATCTGAGCCAATGCAGTAGAGGTCTTTTCCAAGAGCTTAGCCCTGTTTTTTTCCACGGTCTTCTTCCATACGAACGTATACTTGTTTGCTTTTGACTCTATCTTAGTACCATCAACATATTGTTCCTCCAGACTAATCACGCCCTTTTCAACCAATATGGAGACGACTGCATCAAAATAAAAGTCGATGCATTTTATCATATGATTGGACCTGAAGCGGTTGATTGTCGCGAAAGATAGTTGCTTGCCTCCACAAATCCACATATAGCGAACATCGTATTTAAGTACGTCCGCTATGCCACGACAGGAATAAACGCCATTGATATAGGCAAAAACAACTAAACTTAGGAGCATCACCGGACTATAAGGAGGAGCGCCAATCCCATCATAGGTATCCATGAGAGGGTTGATGTCCATACTGCGGACAATACGGTCCACCATACGTACTTTGCTGTCTTTTGGCACAAAATCATCGAAAGAGTTAGGAAAAAAGCTCAATTCGTGCCGAGTTTCAGATTTTATTTGTATCTTTGCCATACTTAAAGAAGTTTTCTGCAAAGATACACATTTTTTGCGGAAAGACAAAGCCCGAGCTTGTGAAAGTTTGGGCTTTGTTGTAAATAAAAACGTTTTTTTCAATTCCGTATCTGGGAAAAGGAGAAAAAACGAAAAGGGTGCGCCATAGACTTATGACACACCCCCCCTCATTGGTTATGTTGTGGCTTTTATCCTTTTGCTATTTTCTTGATTTCCTCTTCATTGAGAATCTTGATCTTTCTGACATTCGTTTCTATCAGACCTTCTGAAACAAAGGCTGAGAGTGTGCGGATGCAGTTGCTCGTTGTCATGTTGGATATGTTGGCGAGGTCTTCACGGCTCAGGCTGCAGTCTAGTGTGACTCCGTCTTTAGCCAGTCCGTATGAATCATGCAGAAACAGAAGTGCTTCTGCGAGGCGGGCACGGATGTGCTTCTGGGTGAGATTGACAGTGCGGTCGTCTGATTTTCCGATCTCTACACTCAGGTACTTGATGAAGTAGTGTCCGATCTTGTAGCTTTTCTGCAGCAGCTTCATCAGTACGGGTAGTGGAAAATGGACTACGGTGCAAGTATCCAAAGCCTGAGCTGCAGTCTTGTAGATTTCGTTTGCGAAATAAGCACGGAATCCGAAGAATTCGTTCGGCTTGATGACGCGGATAATCTGGCTTTTTCCGTTGATGCCATCCTTGAATATCTTCACTTTGCCAGTGAGAAGACACATTGCATCAGTGGGAGTTTCATCGCACTGATAAATCATTTCTCCTTTCTTGTATTTGGTGATTTCAACATGTTCTTTCAATGTTGCAATCTGGTCGCTCTCGAGTCCGCCCCATATTTTCGAAATCTCTCGGGCTACCTTAGCTTTATTCGCATCTTTCTTCTTTTCAACCATTATCGTTCGTCTATTTATGCACTAGTTCGTTAAATCGGCTGCAAAATTACACATTTTTTTTGATATAACTCAATAAAAAACGCTAAAAATATGTTTTAAAACATACAAAAGTAAGATTTTCTAAAAATGTGTCACTTTTTCCTTTGTCTTCCCGCAAAAAAGCCGTACCTTTGAATGCAATAAATATAGTCAACAAATATTAAAACCTTAATATAGATCTATGAGTTATCTAAAATTCGAAAAGGCCCTGATGACCAACTTACAAGAGTCATTGCCGAAAGAGTTGTTAAGGACTAATCGCTCGGGCGCATATTCGTGCTCAACGATAGTGGACTGTAATATCCGTAAGTACCACGGACTTCTGGTTGTACCGGTTCCTGAGCTGGACGACGACAACCATGTTCTCTTGAGTTCTCTGGATGTTACGGTGATTCAGCATGGTGCTGAATTCAATCTTGGTCTGCATAAGTACCAGGGCAACAACTTCAGTCCGTTGGGCCACAAGTACATTCGTGAGTTTGATTGCGATAAGGTGCCTACTACACTTTACCGCGTGGGTGGTGTGATCCTCAAGAAAGAGGTAGTCTTCCAGCATTATGAAGATCGAATCCTGATCCGCTATACGCTGGTTGACGGTCATTCTGCCACAACACTTCGTTTCCGTCCTTTCTTGGCGTTCCGCAGCGTGCGTCAGTTTACCCATGAGAATGCAACCGCATCTCGTGACTACTCTGGTGTTGACAACGGAATTAAGACATGTATGTATGCTGGTTATCCAGACCTCTATATGCAGTTCTCAAAGAAGAACGAGTTTAAATTCTGCCCAGATTGGTATCGTGGTGTGGAATATCCTAAGGAGCAGGAGAGAGGTTATGCTTCTAATGAAGACCTCTATGTACCAGGATATTTCGAGATGGATATCAAGAAAGGCGAGTCTATTGTCTTTGCTGCAGCTACATCTGAAATCAAGACTACCAGCTTGAAGAAACTCTTTGATAAAGAGGTGGATGAACGTGCACCTCGCGATAATTTCTTCCATTGCCTGGTGAATGCTGCACATCAGTTCCATCGCCGTGAAAAGAACGACGACCGCTACATTCAGGCTGGTTATCCATGGTTCAAGTGCCGTGCACGTGATACATTCATTTCGCTCCCAGGTCTTACTCTCTCAATCGAGGAGAACGACTACTTCGAGCTTGTGATGCAGACAGCCATGCGCGGATACTATGAGTTCATGGAGGATAAGCCTCTTACTACTCATATTACAGAAATCGAGATGCCTGACGTACCTCTCTGGGCTATCTGGGCTCTTCAGCAGTATGCCAAGGAGACCTCTAAGGAGGAGTGCTACAAGAAGTATGGTCAGTTTATCAAGGATGTCATCAATTTCATCAGAGACAACAAGCACCCTAACCTGGAGTTGATGGAGAACGGCTTGCTCTATACCAATGGTAAGGACAAGGCTGTGACCTGGATGAACTCTACGGCTAATGGCCGCCCTGTAGTGCCTCGTACCGGATATATCGTAGAGTTCAATGCTCTGTGGTATAACGCTTTGTGCTTCTGTGCTGCTTTGGCAGGAACAGCAGGCGAAGAGGATGCACAGCAGGAATTGCTGGCTCAGGCTGAGGTTACCAAGAAGTCGTTCGTTGATACATTCCTCAATGAGTATGGCTATCTCTATGACTATGTAGATGGCAATATGATGGATTGGAGTGTTCGACCAAATATGATCTTCCCAGTGGCATTCGATTATTCTCCATTGTCACAAGACCAGAAGAAGAAGGTACTTGATATCTGTACCCGCGAACTCCTTACACCTAAGGGATTGCGCTCACTCTCACCTAAGAGTGGCGGTTATAATCCTATCTATGTAGGTCCTCAGACACAGCGCGACTATGCTTACCATCAGGGAACAGCATGGCCATGGCTGGGTGGTTTCTATATGGAGGCAAGCTTGAAACTCTACAAGCGTACCCGCTTGAGTTTCGTTGAGCGCCAGATGGTAGGTTACGACGACGAAATGTCTTATCACTGCCTTGGTACAATCAGCGAGCTCTTCGATGGCAACCCACCATTCTCAGGTCGAGGCGCCATATCTTTCGCCATGAACGTGGCAGAGATTCTCCGTGCGCTCGAATTACTAGAAAAGTATCAATATTAATATAAGGAGGACGCTATATGAAAGTATTAATGTTTGGATGGGAGTATCCTCCTCACGTATTTGGTGGCTTGGCTACTGCCAACTTTGGTATCACCCAGGGCTTGCATGCCCAGGGAGATGTCGATATTACATTGTGTCTGCCTCATCCTTTCGGTGATGAGGATCGCAGTGCATGTAAATTTGTGGCTATGAACAGTGTGCCTATCGCCTGGCGCGACGTCAATCATGACTATGTGCAGCAGCGTGTGGGCAACATCATGAATCCTGATGACTATTTCCGCTACCGTGACCACATCTATGCCGACTTTAACTATATGAACGTGAATGACCTCGGCTGTATGGATTTTGCCGGCGGTTATCCATCTAATCTCCACGACGAGATCAACAACTACAGCATCATCGCTGGCGTTGTTGCCCGTAGCGAAGAATTTGATATTATCCACGCCCACGACTGGTTGACATTCCCTGCTGGTATCCATGCCAAGCGAGTGAGTGGCAAGCCATTGTGCATCCATGTACATGCTACCGACTTCGACCGTAGCCGTGGTAAGGTGAACCCTACCGTATATGCTATCGAGAAGGACGGTATGGATAATGCCGACTGCATCATGTGTGTATCTGAGTTGACCCGTCAGACCGTGATTAACCAGTATCATCAGGATCCACGCAAGTGCTTTGCCATGCACAATGCGGTGTATCCATTGAAGCAGGAGTGGCAGGACATTCCACGCCCAGACCATAAGGGCAAGGAGAAGGTGGTAACCTTCCTGGGACGTCTCACCATGCAGAAGGGTCCTGAGTATTTCGTAGAGGCAGCCAATATGGTGTTGCACCGTACCCGCAACGTGCGTTTCTGCATGGCAGGTTCGGGCGATATGATGGATCAGATGATTTATCTGGCAGCCGAAAGAGGTATTGCCGACCGTTTCCACTTCCCTGGTTTCATGCGAGGCAAGCAGGTATATGAGTGCCTGAAGGATAGTGATGTATATGTAATGCCATCCGTGAGTGAGCCATTCGGTATCTCTCCTTTGGAGGCTATGCAGTGTGGTACACCTACCATTATCTCTAAACAGAGTGGTTGCGGTGAAATCCTCACCAACTGTATCAAGGTAGATTACTGGGATATCCATGCCCTTGCCGATGCTATCTACAGCATCTGCCACAACGAGAGTCTCTTCGATTATCTCTCAGAGGAAGGCAGAAAGGAAGTAGATCAGATTACCTGGGAGAAAGTGGGAGCCCGCATCAAGGATCTCTATCTCAAGACTTTGGGATGGAAGTAATGTTTAATATTTAATGTTAAATGTTAAAGGGCTAATCATAAAGTTCAAAGTTCAAAATTTAAAGTTCAAAGTATGAAAACAATTTGTTTATATTTCGAGATACATCAGATTACCCATCTGAAACGCTACCGCTTCTTCGACATCGGTACTGATCATTATTACTATGATGATTATGAGAATGAGCGTAGCATCAACGACATCGCAGAGCGCTCTTACATGCCTGCACTCAATGCTATCCAGGAGATGATTGAGAAGAGCGGTCAGTATTTCAAGGTTGCCTTCTCGCTCTCTGGTGTCGGTATGGAGCAGTTGGAGCTTCACGCTCCTCAGGTTTTGGAGAAGTTGCAGGAATTGAACCAGACCGGTTGTGTAGAGTTCCTCGCAGAGCCTTATTCTCACGGCCTTTCTTCTCTCGTCAACGAGGAGACCTTCAAGTCTGAGGTGAAGCGCCAGTGCACAAAGATTGAAGAGTACTTCGGCAAGAAGCCTACCGTACTCCGCAACTCTTCTCTCATCTATAGCGATGAGATTGGTGCTACTGTAGCTGATATGGACTTCGTGGGTATGCTTACCGAAGGTGCTAAGCACGTATTGGGTTGGAAGTCACCACACTATGTATATCACTGTGCGATGAATCCAAAGCTCAAGCTCTTGCTTCGTGATGTACGTCTGAGCGATGATATCTCTTTGCGCTTCGCCAACAGCGACTGGGAGGGCTATCCACTCTTCGCGGATAACTATATGAACGACATTGCTTCATTCCCAGAGGAGGAGCAGGTTATCAATATCTTCATGGAGTTGTCGGCTCTTGGTATTGCTCAGCCATTGTCTAGCAACATCCTTGAGTTTATGAAGGCTTTGCCTGAATGCGCTAAGCAGCGTGGCATTACGTTCTCTACTCCTACTGAAATCTGCAAGAAGATCAAGTCTGTAGGTGAGATTAATGTACCTGATACATTGAGTTGGGTAGATGAGGAGCGTGACGTAAGTTCTTGGCTCGGTAACCCAATGCAGCGCGAGGCTTTCAACAAGCTTTATAGCGTAGCTGATCGTGTACGTATCGCCAATGATCCACGTATCAATCAGGACTGGGATTATCTCCAGGCAAGCAATAACTTCCGCTTCATGACCACCAAGCCTAGCAACGTAGGTCTTGACAGAGGTATTTATGCCAGTCCATTCGATGCATTCACCAACTATATGAATATTCTTGGTGACTTCATCAACCGAGTAAACGATCTCTATCCTACTGATGTAGATAATGATCAGTTGGAGGGTCTTCTTACCACCATCACCAACCAGGATGAGGAAATCGAGATGAAGGACAAGGAGATTACCCGTCTCCAGGCTAAGATAGAGAAGATTGAGAAGGAGGTAGCAAAGCTTCGTGCAGATAAGCCAGCTGCCAAGAAGCCAGCTGCCAAGAAGGCACCAGCCAAGAGAACTACAGCCAAGAAGACAGCAGAAAAGCCTGCTGAGGCTGCAGAAGAGAAGTAAGCTTAGAATTTAGATTACTCATAACTTTTAGTCCCCCTTGCGGCTCGTGTTGAGCAGTGAGGGGGACTTTTTTTTAGAAATACTTTGGATAACGTATTTCTCTGTTTGCGTTAATTTTCAAAATGAATCCAGTCGATATCGAAGAAGGCTGCATCGTTCTTCTTGGCGGTGCGGGTGTTGAAGAAACCGAGTTTCGCACCAATCCACTTGCCTTCGCGCATAGTAAACGGATTGCCTATTTTGGTGAACTTCTTGCCATCCAGGCTGTAGCTCCATTCTGCGATAGCCTGTATCTGGTTGGCGATCCCCTTACTATGAACCTTTACGCGGAGCCATACATCCTGGGTGGCGATGCGGGAAGATGGAATATCATCTACCGCATACTTCACGGTGTAAGGTTGAGGCAGCTTGCTGGTCTTGATAGCTACCTGCTTCACCACTTTCTCAGCCTTGCCCTTCTCTGCCTTCTCGCAGGTTACATATTGAAGTACAACGCCTTCTTCCTTGGTATCAACAAATTTGAGTGCAGCATAGTCCATACCCTGCATGATCATACCTGCGCTTTCACCGAGAATCTTATCATTCTCCTTATAGGCTTCTGTGCGGTTAGGGATGAACTTCACTTTTGCTGTGGCTGTGAAGTTCTCTGTAGGGAGCTTCTGAAGCAGGAGGTTAGGGAGATCATATAGATTCTTCACATCCTCTGCCTGCTGTACGCCATAGAGACGCAGCTTCGATTTCCTGGCATCGCAGAAATACCAGTAGTGGCTGTAAGGACCGTTCCACTGCCATTGCAGACCGAGGTCTATGCTGTTGAAATCATCCGATTCCTTAGGCTGGAAATTTCCGCTTGATGGCAAGTTTGGCTTCTTCCATTGCTGAACAGGATCTCCGCATCCGTCTCCATCCTTGTCATCTCCGATGACGAGCCAGTCGTTTACCCATTTGGCTGGTTGCAGATGAACCACACGACCATAGGCGTGTTTGTCCTGGAAGTGGAGGAACCAGTCTTCTCCGTTCTGTGTATCTACCCAGGCTCCCTGGTGAGGACCGTTTACTTTCTTGTTCTTTCCCTGAGCCATCCCCACATACTCCTCGTAAGGACCGTATGGATTCTTGGAACGCAGTTCTACCTGCCAGCCGTATTTCACTCCGCCCGCAGGACTCATGATGTAATAATAGCCGTTACGCTTGTAGAACTTGGTGCCTTCGATGGTAGGCTGGTCTTCATGCCCATCATATACGATGCGTGAAGGACCAATCACCTTGGTACCATCCGGTGACATCGGCGCAACGAAAAGCACCGATTTGATGCCGGCTCTTGAGCCGGCGCAGCCATGCGAAAGATAAGCTTTGCCATCCTCGTCCCAGAGAGGGCAGCAGTCGATAAGGCCTTTTCCCTTCATCACCCAGGTAATAGGTTCCCAAGAACCACGGGGATCCTTTGTCTTGGTCATGAAGAGACCCTGGTCAGGGTCACCGCAATAGATGTAGAACCATCCGTCGTGATAGCGGATGGATGGAGCCCATACGTAGTTGCCATGCTGTACTTTTTTGCGCCAATCCAGGTCTGTGCCTTTATACTCCGGCAAGACTGGATAATCATCGAGTAGGGCAGCACCGATAATCTCCCAGTTTACCAGGTCTGTACTGTGCAGAATCTGCAAACCTGGGAAACACTGGAAGGATGATGAGGTCATATAGTAGTCATTGCCCACACGGCATACGTCTGGGTCAGAATAGTCTGCATCAATAACCGGATTGCGGTACATTCCGTTCTTCAGGTTAGGATTCCATGTTTGGGATGGAGCCTGTGCTTTTACGCTTAGAGAAGAAAGAGGAGTGCTCAGTGCCATTGTTGCAAGCATACACTTGAGAACTGTATTTGCTATGTTTGTTTTCATTCTTTTCCTTATATGTTATGATTCTGATGTAATACGGATTAAAGAAAAAAGGCTGTACCTGAAAGTAAACTCTCAAGATACAGCCTTTAATGATTAAGGGGTATTATTTTTTCTTCAAATGTCTGGCCATATTATTCAGCAGCGTACCACTTTTCTGCACCTACCTTGAGCTTAGCTACAGCTTCGTTGCCGATAGTAAAGTCGCCCTTCTTGGCATTCTTGTACTTTGGATCAGCTTCATTAGGTGAAGGATCCTTGAATGCGTTATCACCCTTGCCATCTGCCCAAACGACAACGTTCAAGCTTGCGCAATTGAAGTAAACGTTGTTCAGGAACTCTGGTTCCTTTGTCTTTGACTGGTTGGTCCAGACAGCCTTTGTATTAGTAACGATGTTGTTGCTCCAAATGATCTTTGAGCAGCCGTTACGAACATAAAGGAGGCGCTTCTTGTTGTTTGCTGCACCATCAATTGTACAATGATCGACAGTGAGTACAGTTTCCTTGGCAATCTTACCATCGTCGTAGCGGATGAAGTCACGACTTGCACATACATTATAGAATGTACAGTTCTTGAAGTTCAAGGCGCTCATATAACCCTTACGTGAGTCGAAGAAGTCACCACCATCACACTGAATATCGTGAATGTCGCAGTTGTCGAATGTTACCTCACCAATCTTGGCAGCTACATTGATGTAGCAGATACCCTTAGCGAAGCCACCGCCTTCCTTACCCTTGATTTCTGTGTTGGACACTACCAGCTTCTCCATATCGCCAGCCTTCTTGAAGTTGAAAGCCTGGTCAGAAGAGTTATTCAAAGAACCGTCAAGCACAACATTGTCAATCTCAACGCTTGTAGCACCATTGATTTCGAATCGTCCCTGGATAACTGGCTTGTCGGTAGGGTAGATACCCTTGATGACAACGCTGGTCTTCAATGCAACAGAAGAAGTTGTACCATCAGCCTCAGCAGCAGCCAACTGATAGGTACCTGGCATCAAAGCGAATACCTCACCATCTGTAGCCTTGGAAAGGAGACTCTTCAGGTTGTCACCCTCCTTGACAACGGTAGCACCGTTGAGGTCAGCGATAGTTGTAAAGCTCTTGCTTCCGCGCTCACGACCATTGAAGTAGAGCTTACCTACATAGTCTGTTTCAGGAGTAAGACCTCCTACGGTAGCCTTGCCGGCAGCCTTGTCTTCATCTGTCAAGGTGTATGTTGTAACCAACTGACCTTCCTTGGTTGAAATTTCAATAGTAGTAACATCTGTCTCGCTAGCTGGCCAAGAGAGATCTACTGTCTTATCTGTAACGTCCTGAGTCTTCATAGACTTCAGAATCTGCTGAGCGCTGGTACGGAAATATACGTTGCTCCACTTGGAGTTTCTGTCTGTGTTAGCCTCATCGAGTGCCATTACACGTGCAGAATACTTGGTGTCGTAGTCCAAGCCTGAAAGTGTATAAGGAATATCAGTTGCGCTGATACCTGTCAATGTCTTTACAGGGGAACCTTCGAAAGTCAAGCTGTCGTTGGCAAACAGCTCAATGGTATATGATGTTGCACCAGCAGACTGAGTCCAGCTCAACTTAGCAGATGTCTCAGTCACATTGCTTGATTCCAGGCCTACAGGTGCAAAGTTGCGGTCGAATACGATGCTTGTAACCTCATCGGCAACGTCACCGCAGGATGTCAGGGCTACAGTAGATAGCCCCAACATACATGCTGTTAAAATATTAATCTTTTTCATTGTTTCAGATATTTTATTTTATTCTGAGAACTTTTCAGATATCGTTAAATGATTAGTCTGACAACTGTCCGTAGATACCGTCATTGTTGAGGTAACCGTTAGATTTGTCGATGAATGTCTTCCAGATTGGCCACAAGCAGTGTGTGCTAGGCTGCTCAACATAGAGACCGTTGATGTAATCTTCTGTGATGATGTTGGCACCGTTGCTTACAAACCAGCTCTTGTTTTCCCAACCTGCAGCCTTCAATTCCTTGATCTTGTCAGCGTTGTCCTCACCCTTGTTAAGACCATAGAGTTTCAGAGTCTCACCATCGGTATCAAGAGTATAGTAAATCTTGTCTGGCAATCCCTCGTAAGCACCCTGACGGTTTGCAAGGTCTGTAAGTTTCTGCTTAGCCTCTGCCATCTTGTTATCAATGATACCCCAGCGTACGAGGTCAGCCTTACGAAGCTGTTCGCCAGCGAACTCAAAGCCACGCTGCTCGATGATACCCTGCTGGAAAGCATCCTTGCTTGCGCAATACTTAGCCTTCAAAGCGTTAACCTTTGCTGCTGGCAATACGCGAGCCAAGACCGGCTCCATATAGTTCCAGGCTGTTGATGTGTTACCCAACTGGTTCTCTGCTTCTGCAGCCATCAGATAAACATCGGCAAGACGCATATACTGGAAGTTTACACCATCGTCGTTGGTTGATGTTACTATACGCTTCATCCACTCGTAGCGCAACTTGCCGAAGCACCACTGAGAAATCTTGCGCAACTCCTGGTGAGACTTGCCGTTAATCAACTCCTTGCTCCACTGATAAGGCACACAAGTGATGTCGCGACGAGCGTCATCTGCGTCGAAATCGTAGTAGAGATATGGAGCTGGACCGTTTACGCCACCCTGATTCTGCTGGGTATATTGGTCTTTAGAAGCGTGCTTGACACCCCATGTGTAGAGTACACGACCACGACCATCAGAGAAAGGAATCTCCCAGATACTCTCGCCGCCAGCAGTTATATTGTCCTGGCAGAGCTTGGTGAAGTTGTCCTTGAAGCTGCCCAACTTGTTGTAACCTGCGTTGATGATGTCCTCGCACTCATCTTTTGCAATCTGGTACATCTTTTCTGGTGCCAACTCTGGGTCTTTGCTCAAGCGGTAACCATCGCCACGGAGACCATAACCACCAGCATAGAGAGCGATGCGGGCACGGAGTGCCTTGACGAAGCTCTTGCTTACACGCTCTGTAGTCTTTGTTACAGAATTCTGGTTTGGCCAGTAGCAGTAATCTTCAGCTTCCTTCAGGTCTGCGAGCAGTACCTTGTAGATAGAGTCGCGGTTACAACGTGGCATATAGATGTTGTCGTTGCTGTTAGGAGTGAAGCGTGCTGGTACATCGCCCCATGCCTTTGTCAAGTCAGCATAGATTACAGCTCTCAAGGTGAGTGCCTCACCCAGCAGCTGAGCCATATTCTTGTTGTTGGCAATATCGCCATACTGACGAAGACCCTCGATAGCGAGATTGGCACGCTCGATACCCTCATAGAACTTAGCGTAAGCATTGTTGTCTGTGTTCATCTGACCATTACTTTCGCTAGTATCATAGTTTAGCAAATTCTGCTTGTCATCATTCTTGCTTGCAAATGATGGAGCTGTACCGCTAGGCACTTCAACGTCGGTGTTCAAGCCATAGTATGGCAAGAAACGACCACGGTAAGAGTTGGTCTCACCGAATGACACATGGATTGACATTACCTCAGCTTCAGCCAGAGAATAGACTGAATAGACAGAGGAACCGTCAAGGGTTGACTGTGTCGGAGCCTCCAAGTCACAAGATGTCATTCCGGCAGCCAATGCCATGGAGAATATTGATAGTTTAATATAATTTTTCATATTCGATAATTCCTCGTTAATGTTAGAAATTCAAATTAACACCCACTAAGAAGGTGCGGCTTCTTGGATAACCAGAATAGTCAACACTTGGTGTGAGCGCTGTCTTTGTGATACAGTCTGCCTCTGGGTCGAAACCTGAGTAATCTGTAAGGGTGAATACATTGTAAGCTGTTACGTAGAAGCGCAAGTTCTGGATACCTACCTTCTGTGTAAGAGTCTTAGGAATGGTATAGCCCAATGACAAGGTGTTCAAACGGAGGAATGATGCATCTTCGATAGCCCAGTCGGTGAGTACCATCTTGTTCATCCATGGTGACCACATGGTTGTATTGGCATTCAGTTCTGCCAAACGAACAGGGTCGTTGCTCAAAAGACCGGTCTCTGGATCGAGGTTGGTCCAACGCTTTCCATCTGCCATCTCTGTACTCATATTACGATATTGGTATTTACCTGTTGAGGTCCACTCAATCTTGTTGGCGTTATATACCTTGTTACCGATAGAGTAGTTGAAGTTGGCGCTGAGGTCGAATCCGTATGCGTGTGCATTGATAGAGAAACCACCGAACGCTGTAGGATTAACATCACCGATGATGGTGTTATCTTCATCTGTAATCACATGGTCACCATTCTGATCCTTCAATTTGAGGGAACCTGGACGAATGGTACCGATTACGCTGCTACAGTCGGTTACACCTTCCTTCAATGTCCAAGTCTTGGTTGCTGCATCGTAGCCGGTGAAATCGCTCACATCGTAACGACCGTTACCGTCGAGCTGATAACCACGAATCTGACCCAATGGCTGACCTACGGCAATCCAGTAGTCTTGACCAATCTCGGTAGAAGCCCAACGGGAATCCTGACCGAAGTCGTTCATGATACCAAGGCTCTTGACCTTATTCTTGTTGAAGCCGATGTTACCTGCTATGTCAATGCCCCAGTCCTTCTTCTCAATAGCATGCCATGTGATAGAGAACTCAAGACCCTTGTTCTCGGTCTTACCCATATTACGATACTGGGTGTCGTAACCAGTACCTGATACAGGGAACTCGATAAGCAAGTCCTTTGTTGTATTGATGTATGCCTCAACGTTACCATTGATCTTACCACCGAAGAGAGTGAAGTCGAGACCCAAGTTACGTGTGATAGTTGTCTCCCACTTCAAGTTGGCATTAGCCATAGTCTTGGATGGAGCCCAATAGTTAGCGATTCCATTCACCCATGTTGTAGCCTTATTCTCGTAAGCCTGAACGAGCTGACCTACTGGGATATTGTTGTTACCTGCAGTACCGTAGCTGAAACGGAGCTTCAAGTCGTCAAGCCATCCCTTTGTGCTCTGCATGAATGGCTCTGATGAGATACGCCAAGCCAAAGCTGCTGATGGGAAGTAACCCCAACGGTTCTCCTTAGAGAACTTAGATGATGCATCGGCACGGAAGGTTGCACTCAAGAGGTAGCGATCCAAGTAGTTATAGTTGGCACGACCGAAGAATGACAACAACTTGTCGTCTGCGCTATATGCGTCATCAATTGTGTATGGAGTACCCTGAGAGGTCAACTTCCAAGCTGTAGTAGAGTTGTAATCTACAGGGAAACCGTGAACCTCGTCCATATTCTCACGCTTCTTGGTAATCACGTACTCGTGACCCAACAATAAGTTAAGGCTATGATCCTTATTGTTGATCAGCTTCTTGAAATCGTAGCTGATGGTGTTGGTGTTACGGAAACGATGTCGGTCGGTCTGGGTAAGACGGATTGCTGGATGATTCTGATTGTCACCTGTTGGTACGTTCTTTACATAATATGTAGTCAGACCCCAGAAACGCTTATCATACTGGTTGTAGTAGTCGTAACCGAACTCAGTCTTGAGCTTCAGGTTGTCGAGTACTTCCCATCCGAAAGAACCACCCAAATTCAAGTTCTTGCGTTCCTTTTTGCGATCGTTGTCGTAAGCAGAGGTGATAGGGTTGTAGAGGTTACCTAAGTCATCATCATCGGCACCGACAGTAGGATCCATATTGGCTACTGGCATTGGATAATAGATGACTGAGTACTTCAAACGGCGGTCTGTATCGTAAACACCAGCTGCCTCGTTGGCACCACCACCAGTAACGTTAGTCATATCGTAACGAGCCTGGAAGTCGAGAGTTGTGCGCTTTGATGGCTTGGTGTTCAACTTTAAGCTGAAGTTGTCACGCTTGTAGCCTGAGTTCACCATAATAGCCTTATCATTCATGTGTGCATAGCTGAATGCATACTTGATATTGTCTGAACCACCAGTGATATTCAAGTTATGGTTGAATGTGTGACCTGTTCTACCGTAGGTCAGATCCTGCCAGTCGTTAGTAACGCCTGTGCTATACATATCCATATCCTGGTATTCGCCAAAATAATCTGTGTAAGAGCTGATCTTGCTAGGGTCGTTGTTATTCTTCAAGAGAGCCAACTCGTACTGCCACTTCACGTAGTCACGATCTCCCAAAACGTCCTGCTTGTTAGCAAGCTTCTTCCAGCTGTAATAAGCGTTGTAGCTTACGTTTACCTTACCGCTCTTACCGCTCTTGGTCGTAACGAGGATTACACCGTTAGCACCACGTGAACCATAGATAGCTGTTGAAGAAGCATCCTTCAATACGGTAATATCCTCAATTTCGTTTGCAGGAATGTTGCTGATGTCGTCAACAGGGAAACCATCGACAACGAACAATGGGTCATTGCTCTGGGTGATAGAACCACCACCACGTACACGGATCTTTACAGTAGCGTCAGGAGAACCTTCACCTGTTGTAATCTGTACACCAGGCATCTTACCGGTCAAAGCCTCTGATGCATTGGCAACAGGAACAGCTGCCAAAGTCTCGCTGTTAACTGTAGCTACAGAACCAGTCAAGTCCTTCTTCTTAACGGAACCATAACCGATAACAACGACATCATTGAGAGATGTTGCGTCGTCTTCGAGTTTCACGTTGATGACAGACTTGCCAGATACGTTCACGACCTGAGGTTTCATACCTACGTACGAAATCTTCAGTTTCTTACTATTGCCTTTCAGAGTGATAGTAAAGTTACCATCAATATCAGTAACGCCACCATTGCTGCCAGTACCCTCTTCGAGGACAGAAGCACCAATTACTGGTTCGCCTGTATTGTCGGTTACATTACCCTTGATCACTGTTTGCGCAAAACCATTGGCTGACATAGTCAAGGTTGCGGCAACAAGCGCAAATCTCAGATTTTTTAATTTACCAGACATACACTAATAGGTTAGATTTATACTATGTTTGTTTATTTCTTATTTGTTTTTGTTTATTCTTGTTTGTTTTTGTAGAAAACTGGGATGCAATTTGGATTGGTTTATTAGACGACCTTTTTGCATTGTTAGTTTCTGTTTGCAAATGTATTAAAAATATTTGGAATACGTTTACATTTATTGGGAAAATCTTACGTAAACGTTTTCTTTTTTGCGTTTTTATGTACAAAACGCCCCGGATATCTTGTCTTAGTACAAAATGTCCGGGGCGATATAGGGGGTAGAGCCTCTTGTCGTATGATTATCTGATTACCTTATCCGTAATGACTTTGTTTCCTTTTAATGTCATTTTTCTAAGGTAGATACCTTTTGAGGGAACACAAACTTTGTTGCCATTGAGACTAAAGTACTCAGTCTTCAACAGTTCGCTGGGAATATCAGTTGCATTCCTGATGGCAGTAGATAAACAGGTAGGGTAGTATTCCTCTACGGATTCCTGTGCGTTTGTGTTTTCTGCCTTCATGATGTGTTCCACCAAAGAATTGGCATATACCTCTATGTTGGTGTAGAAGCCCTTTGAGTCCAGTGAGTAGGTAAGCGCATCTGTTGGATCGTCCGGATTCAAGCCATTTGCCTTCTCCCATTCGTCTGGGATTCCATCATTGTCTGAATCGAAATCTGCAGGGCGGGTGGTTGTTTCGAAGTTATCTTCTGTATAACCCTTTACATCTGATACGAGATCGATGATTCCCGGGGATTTCGTGGTGCTACCTTTGTAGGTGGCGGTACCTGTTTTTGCTTCTTCCATATATCGGGCGTCCACCTCGTCGCGATAGAGTGATGCACCTGCATAGGTGAGTACTTTATTAAAAGCATCTTTAGCTGTGTGGGTGGTTATGACGCCGGTAGGAGCAGGTGTGTCCATCTTGATTCTTACGCACGAAATACCGTCTATTGTTTTATGTTCTACTTGATCGCCATAAAAGTTGTTGGGGTCGGCAGAGTATTCCTCATTATTATAATTGTGGGTTCCGCTATCGTACTTCACGCCTTTCCAGTCTTGATTCTCTGTGACTTTCCCCTTGGTTGTTTCGGTTGTATTGCCTTTTACATAATAGCGGCTCGTCATATCGAAATACTCTGCGTGGTTTTTGTCTGAATTTGACTCTTCTGCTACTGTAACCTGGGTGATTCGGTCTTGATTTCCACGTTCTTTTCCATTACTTACGCTAACAGAGATTCCATCTTGGGTGGTTTTGCTGAGATTCTCACTAGGACCGGCCTTGTAGTAATTGTTCACGATGTTGATTTGACCACCGCCAGGACCGCCATAGCAGGTGCCTTGTGCGTTGTACATTACACAGTTGCGGAAATCCACATTTTCAGCTTGTACTGGGTTCTCCCATTTATAGGTGTCGTAATCGAAATTGTCTGTGTAGCCTTTCCAGTCGTATCTAGCTCCATTGAAGCGGGGACCGCGATTCATCAGATGGGCTATGAAATTGTGGTGGAAACTGGCAAGCTTTCCTCCCCAGATGCCACCATATCCGTGAGCTCCCTTGCTGTGTCCTGGGTTGGTAAGACTTTCGGCTACTGTGCACCACTGCATGGTGAAGTTGTTGTTGTCATAGAAGGATGCAACCTCGTCGATACTCCAGCTGAGGGAGCAATGGTCTAGAATGATTCCCGTCTCGTGGCGTTGCCAAGTAGCATCTGCGCCATCATTGATATTCTTTTCCTGTCCACGGCGCATTCGGATGAATCGGATGATACAGTTACTCTTAGGTTGTACAGTGAAGTATCTGAGAGTAATTCCTGGCGAAGGAGCTGTCTGCCCCAGTATGGTGGTGTTGGCTCCGATTGTTAGATCCGAAGCCAGAGGGATTACTCCCGCTACATCGAATACGATGATCTTCTTCTTGTTTCCGCTGACGGCAGCACGAAAAGATCCTTCTCCTTTATCGTTGAGGTTGGTGACGTGGATGACTTCTCCACCTCTTCCTCCTGTAACGTATCTGCCATGTCCTTCGGCACCAGGGAAGGCTGGAGCTAAAGTCTGCGCCTCGGTTCTTGTCTGAACTGGGGGTTGAGCCAAAGCAGCAGCACTGTTGAGTGCTGCTGCAATAGATAAGATTATTTCTTTTTTCATTTGTGTTCTGTTTTATAGTAAAAAAGTTGTGACTTCAAATATGGTTTATGTTGTCACTTTTTTATTTCACGCTCAGTCCCTGCTGTTCCATCTCCAGGCTTGCCCAGATGAATGGACCTACACCTTTGGCGTCGTTGTCGCGGATAGGCTCGCTGATGTAATACTCGAAACTGCCATCGCGCTTGAAGTTTGGCTTCTTGACGTATGGACCAGGGCCTGGACCCAGACCGCTTACTTCGCAGCAGCGTGTCAGACTGATGGTCTTGTCAGGATTAACCTTGATAAACTCCTTGATGATTCCATTATACGCCTTGACACCGGCATCACGGAACTTCTCGCTGAGATAGCCCTTGCGATAGCCCTTCAGCAGAACGTAGGCAAACATACTGGATGCTGTACTCTCCAGGTAGTTGCGAGGATCCTTCACATCCATCACGTCATACCATACACTTGTCTTCTTATCCTGGTATTTCAGTACGCTCTCCATTGCCTTGTTCAAGAGAGCAATTACTTCGCCTCGGCGTACATAGTCTTCAGGCATAGCCTCTAGACACTCGGTCATTGCCATCACGTACCATCCCAAAGCTCTTGCCCAGGTATGCTGGCTCTTGCCGTTTTCCTTGTCTGCCCAGAACTGCTGATGAGTCTCGTCCCAGGCGTGCTTCCAGAGTTGAGTCTTCTCATCGTATGTGCGATAATCGGTTTTGATTATCTGATCTACGGCATCGTCTAGAATCTTCTTCGCCTTCTTTGGCTTGAGGTTCTGTACGGCATAGTTGCAGTAGAAAGGCAAGCCCATGAAGATTCCATCTAGCCAAACCTGGTTGGCATAGATAGCCTTGTGCCAATATACGCCTTCCTTGGTGCGAGGTTGGTTCTGGAGTTGCTTGAAGAGGGTCTTCAGTGCCTGTTCATTGCCCTTGGTAGGGAAGAGGTTCTGCATACGGAGGATGAACTTGGCTGTGCGTACATTGTCGAGATTGAAGTCCTCGTACTTGTAGCCGGTGATATTACCCTTCTCATCTATCATCTTTGCCGGATATTCCTTCAGATATTCGATAATGCGGTCGTGGTTGGCTGCATCTCTTTTCTCCTTATAATATAAATAGGTGTCGAGCATACCTTCCATCTCGATTCCCATTACGTAGCTCCAGCGTGGTTTCTTGGGGCTGAAGTCGAGGTTGTAAGGGTGAGGGGTGCGCTGCATTTCGCTATGGGTAAGCCATTCTGAGTATGTCTGGTATGGGCGATCTTCCTTGTTGAGTACGAGTGAACCGTTGATGATGAGGTTGTCAAACTTCACATTCTTGGTCTTGCCGGTAATCTTCACTGGCTCTTTCTGAACACCGTTGAAGTTGCAGTTCTTCACGGAAATGTCGCTTACGTTCTCTACCTCGTTTCTACCAATGATGAGCACGCCGTAGTTACTCTTCTGGCAAGTTACATCTTCTACGCTTACATTCTTTACGGTAGGTTCGAATCCGCGGTAGCAGATTTCCTTTGGCTCGTAGTCGAGATTGATTTTAACTACAGCTTCCTTGCACTGACCTACTGTAATCTTACGCATGTTGATGTTCTGGATTACGCCACCACGACAGTTGTTGGTCTTGATGCGGAGAATGCGTTCCAGATTCGGTGAGTCCATCACGCAGTTTTCTGCATACACGTTCTCACATCCTCCTGAAATCTCAGAACCTATCACTACACCGCCATGTCCATCTTCCATCTTGCAGTTGCGGATGATGATGTTTCTGGATGGTTGGTTCCAGAGTCTGCCATCGTTGTTGCGGCCACTCTTGATGGCGATACAGTCGTCACCGGTATGGAAGAGGCAGTTCTCTATGAGTACATTCTCGCAAGCCTCAGGGTCGCAGCCGTCTCCGTTTGGACCTTCATTGTAGATGGTTACACCGCTTACCGTGATGTTCTTGCAGAGTAATGGGTGGATGACCCAGAATGGTGAGTTGAGCAGCGTTACATCTTTTATAAGGATGCGCTCGCTGCGTACGAAGTTGATGAGCTGTGGACGGAGACCCTGTCCGAGTCCAAACTTGCGCTGGTCGAACTCCACTCCGTCTTCAGCCTGCTTGAGGAGCTTGGCACGAGAGCCTAGATTCTGAGCCTCCTTGGTGATTCCCTCTTTGTAGCCGAACATAGCCTTGCCTACCATCGGCCACCAGGTTTCGTTGCTTCCGCCGCCATCAATGGTTCCCTTACCGGTAATGGCGATGTCTGTAGCCTTGTATGCGTAGATGCATGGTGAGTAGTTCCAGCATGCCAGTCCTTCCCATGAGGTGCGAACCAATGGGTAGAGCTTGGTATCGAATACAAAGTGGAGGGTTGCTCCCTCTTCAAGAGAAAGCTCTACATGACTTTTCATTTCGATGGCTCCAGTGTTCCAGGTACCTTTAGGAATGATAACCTTTCCGCCGCCCTTCTTGGATACGAGGGCGATGAGGCGGTTGATGGCTTTCTGGTTTTGAGCCGCCGGGTTGGTCACTTTAGCGCCAAATTTCGAAATGTCGTACTTCTTAGCCGTAGTTTCGAGTTTTGGCAACTGAATGCTCTGCTCAATACGCTTGTATTCTTCGTCGTTCCATCCTGATGCATAAGTACATACAGGAATGAGCAAAGCCAATAGTAATGTCTTGAATAATCGGTTCATTGCTTGTTTCAGAGATTAATGAATAAAAATTTTGTTTGTTGTAATTGGTTGCAAAGATACATAAAAAAGATATATTTTCGGTAGTTTTTTAGTTAAAAATTTGGCTGTTCTAACAAAAAAGTGTATCTTTGCGGTGATATTTAACATTATTAATACTTAAAATAAAGATTCGCCTATTGATTTAGACATTTACTTAATGATAAAATAAGGATTAAGAAATGAGAAAACTCAATCAAATGACAGATGAAGAATTGGCCTTGGCTTACGCCGAGGGCGACAATAAGGCTTTTGACCTATTGTTGTCCCGCTGTGAGGTAAAGCTGTTTTCTTACATCCTCTTTGTCGTACATGATGAAGAGCTGGCGAACGATATATTTCAGGAAACTTTCGTGAAGGCGATAGTCAAACTTCAAGAAGGGCAATATTCGCCTAATGGTAAGTTTGTCTCATGGCTTATGCGTATAGCTCACAATGTTATTGTCGATGGCTATCGTGATGCCAAAAATCTGCTTTTTGCAGACCAGCAGAACAATAATGATCTTTCTCGTCTGAAGGGAGATGCTGTAACAGATAGTTTTGTGGAAAAGGAGATTGTGCGCGACCAGGTGTTGAGCGATGTGAGACGATTGGTGGATTTCCTGCCTCCTAACCAGCGGGAACTCATATATATGCGATTCTATCAGCAATTGACTTTCAAGGAGATTGCTGAGTTGACGAATGTGAGTATTAATACGAGTCTGGGACGTATGCGTTATGCGCTTCATAATCTACGTCGTATGGCGAAGGACTATCATATCAGCTTGCAGCTTGACTAAACTTTCCGCTGTCTTATCAGCGGGAAGTTTAATCTGCTTGTTACTTCTATATTATAGGAATTTCTTTAGTCCTCTTCCTTTTTCAACTCTTTCAGGTCGTGAATAGTTGCACAAGGATCAGAACTCTTGAAAACGTAGCTGCCACTCACCAGTACATCGGCTCCAGCCTGTACGAGTCGTGGGGCAGTTTCACCCTGTACACCACCATCTATCTCGATAAGTGCATGGCTGCCGCTCACCTTGATGAGTTTGCGCAGGCGATGTACCTTCTTGATGGTGTTTTCGATAAACTTCTGCCCGCCGAATCCCGGATTCACGCTCATCAGCAGCACCATATCCACATCGCAGATGATGTCTTCCAGGACATTTACAGGAGTAGAAGGGTTGAGGGTTACGCCTGCCTTCATACCTGCTGCATGAATCTGCTGGATAGTACGGTGTAAGTGAGTGCATGCCTCGTAGTGCACGTTCATCATCATGGCACCAATCTTGGCGGTTTGCTCAATGTATTGCTCTGGGTGTACAATCATAAAGTGTACGTCGAGAGGTTTGGTGCAAACCTTCGCCACGGCTTCCAGTACAGGGAAACCGAAGGAGATGTTAGGTACGAATACACCATCCATAATGTCCATGTGGAGCCAGTCTGCTTCACTCTTATTGATCATTTCTACATCGCTCTTCAAGTCAATGAAATTGGCTGAGAGGAGAGAAGGGGAAACCATTGTCTTCATCTTTATTTCTTTGCTTTGATCTTCTGTTGCAATCAGTTGATGAAATACGCCTTGCAAGATTCATTCTTCTTGAATGCGCGATAAGTGTAAGCCATCTGTTTGATGAAATAGATGGTCTTGGCAGATGGTCTCATCTCTTCGGAAGTAAATAAATGCTTCATAGGCATATTTTTTATGAATTGATTAATACTATGCTGTTTCTGATTGGCATCGGTTATGGGAATGATTCCTCATCATGATGCTTATATATTCATAAACGATGAGCTTGTGGTTTTATTATATCTGGTGCTTATATTTTTTTGTGAAGTTGTTTTTAAGACTAGAAGAAAGTTCCGTTCAAAATCATTGAACGGACATTCAAAACTATTGAACGGACATTCAAAACTATTGAACGGACATTCAATGTCACTGAACGAAGCTTTCTACTAACGCTAGAAACATTTTCCTTTAAAGGTAGATAGTAATTCCTTTAAGGGAAGAATTACTGTAAGCCATCAGTAAATCCGTCTTGCATATTACTTAGTTTTTAAAAACATGGATGTGGCTTACATTCTATTTGCATCTTGAATGCATGATATTGCGATGATTGCAAAAAAAAGTTTGATGTTCAGAAGAACACCAAACTCTTTTTTACTATTTATATGATAATCTCTAATTAAGAGAACACATAATCACATATTACAAATCCCAAGCTACAGCACTTGCACCAAGTACAGCTGCAGAACTGCCATCAAGAGTAGAAACGAGGAACTTAGCCTTGCCCTTGTAAATCTTGAGCACGTTCTTGTCGTAAGCTTCCTTCAAAGGCTTCATCAAGAGGTCACCAGCCTTGGTGAGACCGCCGAAGAATACGAATGCCTCAGGAGCTGAGAATGCAGCGAAGTTAGCGCAAGCCTCACCCAGCATCTTGCCTGTGAAGTCGTAGATGCGCTTAGCCAGAGCATCACCCTTGCTGGCAGCAACGCTGACATCGTAAGAGGTAATCTTCTCTGGATCCATCTCGCGGAGCAAAGAAGGCTCATCGCTTGTCTCCAGGAACTCGCGTGCAGTGCGAGCTACACCTGTAGCAGAGCAATATGTCTCCAAACAGCCTCTTCTACCGCAGCCACAAACACGACCAGCCTCGCCTGGAACCATGATAACATGACCCAACTCACCTGCGAAACCATCGCTTCCATAGAGCATCTGACCATTGATGACAATACCAGAACCTACACCTGTACCGAGGGTAATATCAATGAAGTTCTTCATGCCACGAGCAGCACCATAGGTCATTTCGCCAAGTGCAGCAGCGTTGGCATCGTTAGTAAGAGCTACTGGAATACCGAGAGCTTTGCTGAACATATCAGCCAAAGGTACAACACCATCGTGAGCCCAAGCCAAGTTTGGAGCAAACTCGATAGCACCCGTATAGAAGTTTCCGTTAGGAGCACCGATACCCATTGCCTTGATCTTCTCGATACCACCTACGGTCTCGATAATTGGCTGGAGTGCCTCTACAGATGCCTTTACATAGTCTTCTACCTTATCATAACCACCAGTTTTGATAGCTGTTGTTGCCTTGATTTCGCCACGAGCATCAACGATTCCGAACACAGAATTAGTACCGCCGAGGTCTAAACCAATAACGTACGGTTTTAATGTATTTTCAGTCATGTTACTTTTTTAATTAGTTAGAATTGTTTATTTATGCTGCAAAGATAATGAATCCTTTTGAAAATATCAACTTTTTCTTGTATAAAAAAGTATAATTTTAGAAGTTTTGGGCAAAAATATTGCAAATGTGCCCTTTTTTTTGTAACTTTGCCCGCTGTTATAGAATAATGTACGAAAAATGAGTTTAGCATTTCCAATAGAGATAAACATCCTTGACTTTATATTCAAAGGAATTATCATCGGAGTGATTGCCTCCGCCCCTATGGGGCCTGTAGGCATTCTTTGTATTCAGCGTACGCTCAACAAGGGACGCTGGTTTGGGTTCGTCACGGGCATTGGTGCTGCGTGCAGTGATATCGTATATGCACTTTTCACGGGTTTAGGTATGAGTTTCGTGATGGACTTTGTGAATAATGCGCAGAACAAGTTCTACCTGCAGATTTTCGGTAGTGTATTGCTGCTGGTGTTCGGAATCTATTGTTTCAAGAGTAATCCGATGAAGAATATGCATAAGTCGAGCAATAAGCAGGGTACTTTATGGCATAATGGTATAACGGCTTTCCTGGTTACCTTGAGTAATCCACTCATCGTGTTTCTCTTCATGGCTACCTTTGCACAGTTTGCCTTTGTGGTTCCGGATATGCCGCTAGAGATGGGTGTGGGATATCTGAGCATTATGTTTGGAGCCTTGTTGTGGTGGTTTGGACTCACCTGGCTCGTCGATAAGATCAGAGGTAAGTTTGATACAAATGGAATCCTTATCATCAATAAGGTGATAGGAAGTATCGTGATTATTTTCTCAATCATCGCTCTTTTTGGAACGATGTTTAATCTTTATCATTTACCAGAATTTTAAGTTATGTTTGTAGCACAGAAATTAAGAAAAGAAAGTATTGCAGAATACCTCTTATATATGTGGCAGATAGAGGATATCATCCGTGCCTATGGATGCTCGCTGCCGGTGATTAAGAAAAACTATATCGAACGATTCGATTTCACTCCTGAGCAGAAAGACGAGGAACTCGATTGGTTTGGAAATCTCATTCGTATGATGAATGAAGAAGGCAAGCGTGAGAGCGGGCATCTTGATATTAATAGAGTGTTATTGCAGGATGTCATTGATCTGCACGGCAGACTCCTTCAGAGTTCGAAGTTCCCTATTTACAATGCTGAGTATTACAAGGTGTTGCCTTTTATCGTTGAGTTGCGCAACCGTGGTGATAAGGATATTAATGAGGTTGAGACTTGTCTCGATGCACTTTACGGAGTAATGATGCTCAGATTGCAAAAGAAGGAGATTACCCCTGAAACAGAGAAAGCTATCAAGGAAATCTCAATCTTCGTGGGTTTGCTCAGTGATTACTATATCAAGGATCGTACTGAAGGCTTGAAGTTTGAAGATGACGATATGTAGTGATTATTTTTTAGTGATTAGTGATTTTTTTTAGGATATACATATAATATATATTATTGATGAAAGAGATTGAAAGAAGAAGAACGTTTGCCATTATTTCGCACCCTGATGCTGGTAAGACAACATTGACCGAGAAGTTCCTGCTCTTCGGTGGACAGATTCAGGTGGCTGGTGCCGTTAAAAATAATAAGATTCGTAAGACAGCAACTTCCGACTGGATGGATATCGAGAAGCAGCGTGGTATTTCCGTATCAACATCTGTGATGGAGTTCGACTATCTGCCTGATGGTCAGAGCGGCGAGCCTTATAAGGTGAATATTCTCGATACCCCGGGTCACCAGGATTTCTGCGAGGATACTTATCGTACTCTCACCGCAGTGGACTCTGCTATCATCGTGGTCGATTCGGCTAAAGGTGTAGAGGCACAGACCCGTAAGTTGATGGAGGTGTGCCGCATGCGCAATACTCCGGTTATCATCTTCATCAACAAGATGGACCGTGAGGGACGCGACCCATTCGATGTTCTCGATGAGTTGGAAGAAGAATTGAAGATTTCCGTTCGCCCATTGTCTTGGCCTATCGGTCAGGGCGCCCGATTCAAGGGTGTTTACAATATCTACGAGCACCAGCTCAACCTTTTCACACCTAACAAGCAGCGTGTTACCGAGAAGGTAGAGGTGGATGTGCAGTCAGAGGAACTCGATGAGCGAGTAGGCGAGCGTGAGGCAAGCCAGTTGCGCGAGGAACTGGAACTGGTTGATGGCGTTTATCCTGAGTTTGATGTAGAAACCTATCGTTCTGCAGAAGTGGCACCGGTATTCTTTGGTTCAGCCTTGAACAACTTCGGTGTGCAGGAACTTTTGGATTGCTTTGTGCAGATTGCTCCATCCCCAAAGCCAACCAAGTCTGAAGAGCGTATGGTAGAACCAGAAGAGCCTAAGTTTACTGGTTTCATCTTCAAGATTACTGCAAATATCGATCCTAACCACCGTTCATGTATTGCGTTCTGCAAGATTTGTTCAGGAAAGTTTGTGCGTAATCAGCCTTACTACCATGTGCGTCTCGACAAGACTGTGCGCTTCTCTTCACCTACTCAGTTTATGGCGCAGCGTAAGAGTACCATCGATGAGGCTTATCCTGGCGATATCGTTGGTTTGCCAGACAACGGCATCTTCAAGATTGGTGATACTCTGACTGAGGGCGAGAAGATTCACTTCCGCGGATTGCCATCGTTCTCTCCACTTCTCTTCAAGTACATCGAAAACGATGACCCAATGAAGAGCAAGCAGTTCCAGAAGGGATTGGAGCAGTTGATGAACGAGGGTGTTGCACAGTTGTTCGTCAACCAGTTCAATGGTCGTCGCATCGTGGGTACCGTCGGTCAGTTGCAGTTCGAGGTTATCCAGTATCGCTTGGAGAACGAGTACAATGCCAAGTGCCGTTGGGAGCCTGTTCACTTGCATAAGGCATGTTGGATTGAGGCTGACGATGAGAAGGAATTGGAGAACTTCAAGAAGCGTAAGTACCAGTATATGGCAAAGGATATTGAGGGCCGCGATGTGTTCCTCGCCGATTCTGGCTATGTGTTGAGTATGGCTCAGCAAGACTTCGAGCATATCAAGTTCCATTTTACATCAGAATTCTAAAATTTCAGCATGATAATGGATGAAGAGTTATCTGAATACAAACAAGGCAGGATAGAAAGATTTGTTGTCTGGCAGAAGGAACATATTTCCGACCGCCAGATGACCCTTATCCTAGCTTTTGTGATAGGTTTGCTCGCTTCTGTAGCAGGTTTCTTCCTGCATGGTATCGTGCATGAAATACAGTTGCTGCTTACTTCCGGGTTCCAGCAGAGCACTTATAATCTGCTCTTCCTGCTTTTCCCTATCGTTGGTATTTATCTTACCTCACTATTTATCAAGTATGTGGTGAGGGACAATATTTCGCATGGTATTACCCGTGTGCTTTACGCCATCTCGACCAAAAATTCCCGACTTAAGGGACATAACTGCTGGTCTTCGGTGGTAGCTTCCGGTATTACCATTGGTTTCGGTGGATCTGTTGGAGCCGAGGCACCTATTGTGCTTACCGGTTCAGCCATCGGTTCTAATCTGGGACAGATTTTCCGTATGGATAAGAAGACCATGATTCTGCTGGTGGGCTGTGGAGCAAGTGCTGCTATTGCGGGAGTCTTCAAGGCTCCAATCGCAGGACTCGTCTTCACCCTCGAGGTACTGATGGTTGATCTCAGTATGGCTTCACTTCTGCCAATCCTTATCAGTTGTGTCACTGCTACCTGTTTTACCTATATCTTTATGGGTGAAAGTTCGCTTTTCGATTTTACTCTTACCAATCCATGGGAGTTGAATCGTACTCCAGCATGTATCCTGTTGGGTATCTTCTGCGGTTTGATGAGTCTTTACTTCATGCGCACGATGTCATGGTGCGAAGGTCTTTTTGCCAAGATGAAGAATCATCCTTATTGTAAGTTGGTTTTTGGTGGACTCATTCTCAGTTCGCTCATATTCCTTCTTCCTTCTCTTTATGGTGAGGGATATTCGGCAGTCAATGTGCTTCTCAAGGGGCAGAATGAGGCAGAGTGGGGGCAGGTGATGAACCGTTCTCTTTTCTCCGGTCATGAAAATTTGCTGATTCTCTATATTGGCTTGGTTACCTTTACCAAGGTTTTTGCCACTTCGGCAACCAATGGTAGTGGAGGATGTGGTGGAACCTTTGCTCCTTCGCTTATCATCGGTGGATTTGCTGGTTTCTTCTTTGCCCGACTCTGGAATGTTTACGAGGTAGGTGTTTATGTGCCGGAGCAGAATTTCACCTTGATGGGTATGGCTGGATTGATAACGGGGGTGATGCATGCTCCACTTACCGGTATTTTCCTTATTGCCGAACTTACAGGTGGTTATCAGCTTTTTATGCCACTTATGATTGTGTGCATATCTTCTCTCCTTACCATCAGTATCTTTGAGAGCCATAGTATCTATGCCTTGCGTTTGGCTAGAGAGGGAAAGCTTCTCACGCACCACATTGATCGTGCAGCGCTCACTCTGATGAGTATGCAGAGTTTGGTTGAGAAGGATTATCATCCAATCAAAGAAGATTTGCCGATGGAAAAACTGGTGAGTGAGATTAGTCGAAGTAATAATAATTTCTTGCCTGTGCTCGATGAGGCGGGTGTTTTACTGGGAGTTATAGATATCACCAAGATTCGCCACATCATCTTCCGAACAGAACTCTATAAGCATTTCAAGGTGAAACAGCTAATGTTGCAGCCTTCTGCCGTAATTAGTGAGAACGAGAGGATGGATGAGGTGATGCAGAAGTTTGATAAGACTGATGCCGCACAGTTGCCAGTAGTAGATATTAATGGTGTGTTGAAGGGCTATATCAGTCGTACCAAGGTATATGAGGTATATCGTCACATTGTGGCAGATATGTCTGCAGAGTAATAATATTAATCAATGAACAGTATGACAAAGAAAGATTTAAGAATCATATTTATGGGAACTCCAGAGTTTGCTGTGGAATCCCTCAAGTGCCTTGTAGAGGGCGGCTACAATGTGGTGGCTGTGGTTACTCAGCCTGATAAGCCTGTGGGCAGACATCAGGACACTTTGCAACCTTCTCAGGTAAAGCAGTATGCTGTAGAGCATGGACTGCCAGTGCTTCAGCCCGTGAAGATGAAGGATCCTGAGTTCCTGGAACAACTTAAGAGCTATCAGGCTGACTTGCAGGTAGTGGTGGCATTCCGTATGTTGCCAGAGGCTGTGTGGGCAATGCCTAAGTTTGGTACCTTCAATGTTCATGCAGCCTTGTTGCCTCAGTATCGTGGTGCTGCTCCTATCAATTGGGCTGTTATCAATGGCGAGACAGAGACGGGTGTTACTACCTTCTTCCTCGATCACGATATAGATACAGGTCGTATCATTATGCAGAAGCGTTTCCCTATTCCTGACGAGGCGAATGTTGAGTATGTATATGACGGATTGATGCATTTGGGGGCAGAAATTGCTTTGGAAACTATCGATCAGTTGATTGCAGCAGATGGTAATATTTCGAGTATCTCTCAGGAAGAATTCATCGGTGAGGGGGTAGAACTCAAGTCTGCTCCTAAAATATTCAAGGAAACTTGCTGCATTGATTTCCACAAGCCTGCTAAACTGGTACACGATTTCATACGCGGTCTCTCACCATATCCTGGCGCTTGGACCAACATCAAGAAGAAAGATGCCGTGAAAGAGCAGGTGCTTAAGATATTCAAGACCAGAGTTAGTGATGATTCTCGTGGTATGGCACCTGTAGGATGTTTTAGAATAGAAGGCGGACATCTGCAGGTAGCTTGTATCGACCATTGGCTCAATATCTATGAGTTGCAGCTTGCTGGTAAAAAGCGCATGGAAGCTTCAGCCTTCCTCAATGGAATGAAGGATATTGCTTACTACGAATGTCAGAAAGCACCCAATACAGATGCAGGATTACAGTAATTTGGATTTAAATTTCAAAGTTCAATTTTCAAACAGTTAAGAAAATGACTAGAGAAGAAGATATTAAGAATGCAGTAGAATGCATGCGAAAGGGTGGAGTGATTCTCTATCCTACAGATACAGTTTGGGGAATCGGTTGTGATGCTACTAATCCTGAAGCTGTGAAGAAAGTATATGAGATTAAGCAGCGCGACGATTCTAAGGCGCTTATCTGCCTCATAGACTCGGCTGATCGTATGGCTCGTTATTTTCGTAACGTGCCTCAGGTGGCTTGGGATTTCATCGATGCAGCAATGCCTGTTAAGCCTACTACCATCATCCTGGATGATGCGAATGGTGTGGCTAACAATCTTGTAGCAGAAGATGGTAGTTTAGCTATGCGAGTTACTTACGAGGAGTTCAGCAAGCAGCTTTGCTATCGTTTCCAGAAGCCTATCGTAAGTACAAGTGCCAATGTTAGTGGCGAGCCGGCAGCTCAGAACTATCGTGATATCTCTGAAGAGATTCTGAATGCGGTAGATTACGTGTGCTGGACTCGTCGTCAGGAGCATAAGCCTCACCAGCCTTCAAGTATCGTTAAGATTGCCAAGAACGGCGAGGTAAAGGTTATCAGATAATCATTTATATTGATTGTTGACTATGAAAAAGCCTGCTTAGAGATTTTTCTCTTAGCAGGCTTTTTCATAGTCTATATCCTAATAGTAGATATATCATATAACAAAAACTAATATGATCATATAACAATAAACCCTGCAAGAAATTACTCTTGCAGGGTTTATTCTGGGTGGAAGGTGGGACTCGAACCCACGACATTCAGAACCACAATCTGACGCTCTAACCAACTGAACTACGTCCACCATATTGGTATGTTTTGCTTATTCGAAAAAATGGGTGGAAGGTGGGACTCGAACCCACGACATTCAGAACCACAATCTGACGCTCTAACCAACTGAACTACGTCCACCATTTTCTTGTAAGCGGGTGCAAAGGTACGAAAAAAAAATGATTCCACCAAATTTTTTCGTACCTTTTTTTCGATTTTTTATTTTGCAGGGCTGCTTGGCACTACAGGAGCTGCCTTTTGAGCATCTGCACCTGCTGCTGGAGCCTCTTTCTGAGCACCTGCTGCTGCATCCTTGCTAGCACCTGGCATAGCTGGAAGAGCTGTCTGCTCCTGAGTTGCACCCTCCATTACGCTACTTTCGCCTGCTGCCTGTGGAGCAACGTATGCGCAAGCTACGCTGATTACTACCATAAGAGCTGCAAGACCCCATGTAATCTTTTCTACGATGTCGGTAGTCTTGCGTACACCCATGATGGAATTGGTTGAAGAGAAGTTAGATGCCAATCCACCTCCCTTTGACTCCTGGATCAGCACGATGAGAACCATCAGGATTGAAACCAGGACGATTAATACTACAAATAATGTGTAAGCCATTTTTTAATTTTAAAACTAGTTTTATTATTATTATTTTATTTATTTCTTTTCCCCCTTTGCAGGATATTTTATTTCTTTGCATTCAGTATCAGCTTCTCCAGGAATCTGAGCTGATCTACATAATATGCACTCTTTTGTGGGTGCTGCTTATGCAGACGATCGATAATCTGATAGGCTCTCTCATACTTGCCCTGCTTGATGTAGATTCTTGCAAGGGTTTCTGTAAAGATTCCGCCGTTATCGCTTGACTCGTTATGGGGAGTTGCTTCGGCAGGTTCAGTTCCTGTATCAGTTTCTGTATCTGATCCTATATCTGCTCCTGTCTCAGATTTTGTTTCAGATTCCTCTGTGCCGTTGATTTTCTCCAAATTAAAGCCGCCTTCCTCTATAAAGTCATCGATGAGACTGATAGTACGGGATGGTTGTTCCATCTTCTGTTCTGTCTCGGTCTCCATCAAGTACGATACGTAATCTACCGCAGCATCGGCTGGAGTAGGCTTGCGCTTCTCTTTCTTCTTCTCATTTTCCTCGTTATCGGTAGGAATGGAGTCGAGGAAGTGATCAATGAGGCTGCTGGTGCGATCTTCTTTCTTCTTGGCATCAACATCAAGAATGCCCATACCTTGTGGCTTAGTCTGGGTACGCTTGAGCTGATAGTGAGCAGCCTCTATCATTTGGAAGATGACCTTGCGATCTGAGATATAGATGGCTGCTCGGCGAAGTTCTTCATCGAAGCTAGGGTCGTGGAGTAGGTATAGGTTTTTCAACATCAGTAGGCGAGCCGTCTGATAGTACGGATAAAGAGCCAAGAGCGCACGTAGGTCGTAGAGCGTCTCTCGGTCCATTTCCTCAGGATGTTGTATTAATCTATTTAATTCCACGATGTTTTGCTATTTTCTTTGAATATTGAATTTTTTACCAGTTAGCTACAGTTGCATTGAATATCTGATCAACCAAATCCTTTACCATCTGGGTAACCAGCTCTTCCTGCACAGATGCCAGGCTCTGAGTGGTATCGTAGGTCTTGGCGGAGGTAAACTGTCGCTCGAAGTCCTCGTTGTGGTTTTTGGTATTGGTGAAGCGGACGTTCACTGTAATGCTCAATTCTGTCTGTGCAGAATATCCCTCTGCACTCACCGACTTGTTACGCTGTGAATATTGGGTGATTTCTCCCTCTATCTTTAAATCTCCGTTTCTGGAAACCTGGCGCAGCTGAGTGTTGCTGGCAAACTTGTCTTTCAGCTCATTGTTGAACAACGGACCCATAGGTCCCCAGACATACGAGCTTCTGATAGGGAAGTCGGCCAACTGAATGGTCTTGGTCTTGGTATAGTCAATGCTGGCTCCGTTAAACGTGTAGCTTACGGAGCATGCAGCCGTAGTTCCCATTACCAATATGATGCCTATTATATATAGGTACGCGCGTAAGTGCTTCATTTTTTTATTCTTTATTTTTATCTTTCCCAGCAATGAGTCGTTAATCATTTCCGAGCCCGTATTTCTTGATTCTTCGATAGAGGGTGCGGTCGGAGATTCCCAATTCATCGGCTGCTTTTTTTCTGTTGCCGTTGTTTCTCTCCAATGCTTTTTCTATCATCTGCCTGCCCAGCTTGCTAAGGTTAAGCGATTCGTTCTCGCTCATCTCTTCGTTGTCGAAATCCTTGATTTCCTCTGCTTCTACTTCCTGGGCTTCTGGTCGGGAATGTATCAGATCTGGATGAGAGTTCAGCATGTCCGAGTGAGACTGTATGATATCCGACGTACGAGATGATGTCACATCTATTGGATAGTTTGCGGGTATGATACTGTTGTCTATCGGTTGTGATTGAGAGAACCCTTGGGCACCGTTCAGTCCGCGCGCTTCATCAAGTTGTTTTCTCAACGAGTTCATTTCGCGTCTCAAGTCGCTTACGTTTCCTCTTAATTCGTACAGAATCTTATAGAGAATTTCTCGTTCGCTTTCATAACTGTGCTGCCCTACGTTCTGTTGAGGAATCGGGGCCAGCTGTGTACTCTCCTCATCTTTTGGGATGAATTGGAGAAGTGCATCCAGTCCGATTTCTCTTTCTTTTGAGAGTACCGACATCTGCTCTGTGATATTCTTGAGCTGTCGTACGTTTCCTGGCCACTTGTATTTCAACATCAGTTGCTTGGCATCTTCCGAAAGCGAGATTTTCGGCAAGTGGTATTTCTCAGCCATTTGCATGGCAAAGAGACGGAAGAGCAAGAGTATGTCACCGCCACGTTCGCGCAAAGGAGGCATCTGGATAGGAATCGTATTGAGGCGATAGTAGAGATCCTCACGGAATCTTCCTTCGCTCACCGCCTTACGCATATTCACATTGGTGGCGGCTACGATACGCACATTGGTCTTTCGGATTTCTGTGCCTCCTACTCGGATATATTCACCAGTTTCCAGTACACGAAGCAGGCGGGCTTGCGTCTGGATGGGAAGTTCTCCTACCTCATCTAGGAAGATGGTTCCCTTGTTGGCTATTCCGAAGTAACCTTCGCTTTCTCCGATGGCTCCAGTGAAGGAACCCTTTTCGTGTCCGAAGAGTTCGCTGTCAATGGTTCCCTCTGGGATGCTGCCGCAGTTGATGGCGAAGTATTTCTCTCTTCTTCGTGGAGAATTGTCGTGGATGACTCTTGGAATGATTTCCTTACCCACTCCGCTTTCTCCGATGATGAGCACGGAAAGGTCTGTCGGTGCCACCTGTAAGGCAACATCGAGAGCACGATTCAATCCGTCGCTGTTTCCGACGATATTGTATCGTTGTTTTATCTTTTGAAGTTCGGAATTATCCATTTAGCTGCCAAAATTACACATTTTTTTTGAATTATCTGCTTTTTTCGTCCAAAAATAGGTTATGGAGAGCAGAAAATAGGTGATTTTTAACTTTTTCGCCTATCTTTCTGCTCTTTTTCCTTAATTTCTAGTCTTGTATCAGGCTGATATTGCTGCTGGAAACATACAAGTTCCAGCAGCTAATTTCGCCTCGTTTTTTACTCTTTAGAAGCTGGCTTCTGACCAGCCTGAACTGCAGAGAGAACAGCTGAGAGAGCTGCAGCTGCCTGTGCTGCCTTCTGCTTGTTAGGCTGTTGAGCTTTCTGATTATTGTTCTTCTGCTCATTGTTTCTTGGAGCATTGTTCTGCGCCTCCTTCTGCTCATTGTTTCTTGGAGCAATGTTCTGTGCCTCCTTCTGCTCGTTGTTTCTTGGAGCATTGTTCTGTGCCTCCTTCTGCTCATTACCCTTAGGCGCTCCCTGTTTTCCGTTCTTGGATGGGAATGGAGATGGAGCATGCTTCTTTGGAATAGAGAAGCGAACCTTTTCACTTTCGTCTCTCTTCTCGTGATAGAGTTTTGGCAATGGGTTTGTACCCACCTCGTCGCTTGTTTCGCGATGGCGGAATGCATCGAGTGCCGTGAAGATAGCATGGCGGAAAGATGTTGGGTCTGCCTCGTTGCAGCCTGCCATGAAGTAGCAAGGAGTTGTGTTGGCTGCGGTATGGATGAGTGGCAAGCCTGCAGTGTAGAGCACGCCATCCTCGTTGTAGAGAGCATGGAATGGCACGGTAGCCTGATCGTAGTACATTGCCATGATTCCATCGAATTCGCTGAAGTAACCGCTGCCGAAGAATTCGTCTGCAGGGTAAGGACCAAACGCCTGGATTCCCTTGTCTGCAAGGTGGTCGATAGCAGGGATGATGATTTCGCGTTCCTCTTTGCCGCAACTCTGTTCCTCGTTGATGCTAGGATTCAGGGCGAGTACGGCGATACGTGGATTGGTGATGAGGAAGTCGCGCTTCAATGTCTGCCAGAGCAATGTTGTCTTGCTCACGATGCTTTCCTGACTGATTGCGCCAGCTACTTGAGCCAAAGGAGTCTTTTCTGTGATAGCTGCGATACGGAGGTCGCCTCCGATGAGGATGCTCAGGGAACTGTTGCGGTCGCCGATGCATGTTTCGATGTACTCCTTGTGTCCCTTGAAGGTATATCCTTCTATTTTGACGTTCTGACTGCTGACTGGTGCTGTAATCAAGACATCGTAGAGATTGTTGCGATAGTCGGTCATGGCACGGTCGAGTGCTTTGATGGCTGCAGCTCCTGATTCATCAGTAGGAAGTCCCATATCTACCTTAACCTCTTCATCTACAGCAGCGAGGAGGTTGATACGTCCATCTTCAGCATCTTCAGCTTTCTGGATGATAGAGAACTGGGCTGGCAGATTCATCGCCTTGCGATAATAAGCTGCCACTTTAGGTGAACCATAGATGATTGGGGTGCAAAACTCCAACATCTCTGGCTCACTGAATGCCTTAAAAATGAGTTCATATCCGATACCATTGGTATCTCCGTGGGTGATAGCCACCCTGATTTTCTTGTTGTCCATTAATACTTATTTTATAGTAGAAATCGCAGCTTCGAGCTGCTTGATTAATATTTTCTTTTTCATTTCTGGAGCATAGACGAAGCCGATGATGTAGAGGTTGTAGCCTTGCTGAATTTCAGCTTGGCTTGTTGACTTATGAATGCAATGCATGACATAAGGGCCTCCCATGGCATCCCCCTTCATCTCCCAGATCCCTCTTTCAGAAAGAACTGGAATCACCATGTACATGCTGTCGGTTTCGCCGAGCATATTGGTTCGAAGAATGCTGTCAATCTGAGCCTTGTCATTTACATGAAAAGCATTTGAATTCTTCATTCTTCGTTCTTCACTCTTCACTTTAAACACGAGCAGGTTTTGCATTCCCGTACTTGCATTATTCGAGATCCAGATGAAGTCTTTTGCTTTTTTGCTGGCGTTCATCGAGACCGGAATCTTCATGTCAATTCCAAACATCTTCTTGATTTCGTCCTGCATCTCCTTGTTTTGTTTGCTGGGGTTGCTGGAGATGATATCTGCCAGATGTTTCAACTCTACCTCATTCACGATTTGGCGGAGTTTTTCGCTATTGAGCCTTTCCTGCAACTGCTGTGTTGAGCGGGCTGTAATGCGGATGATATTCTGAGGTGCAGCATTCTCGTCGTGGCTCAGCCTGACGGAGAAATCCCGCTCTCCGATATTCACGACGATTCGGGTTCTGACGAGCAGATAGTTTCCCCGGGTTTTGCCCTTTTTCACTCGAATCAGTCGGCAGAGTGGTTCGGGTTGTGACAGTCCAGTCACATCCTCCGTCAATATCTTGGTTACGATGCTGTCGGTATCGCCCTCGAGTACAACCTCGTAAGGTTGTCCCGTGCTGGCTGGCTTTTTCCTGTTCTTACCTGTTATATTGCAACTTGTCAGGAGAATGAATATAAGATAGAACGAGAAAAGGAACGATATCGTTTTTCTCAACATTATGCTATTCTCTCTCTCCATCTACTCTTTCTGCTTTTCATCCTCATGCTGTCGGATTTCTCCGATCTTCTTCGAGGTGCTGAGCAGGCCGCAGGCTGCATAGATGTCTTGGCCGCGGCTGGCACGGATAGTGGTGAAAACACCATGGGAAGTGAGGTAATCACGGAACTGCTCCATCTTCTCATCGTTCACACCCTGCAACGGGATGTCGGGAATCTGATGGAAGCGGATGAGATTGAAACGGCAATCCAGGCCCTTTACCAGTTTGATGATGGCCTTGGCATGCTGCATACTGTCGTTCACTCCCTTGAATACGATATACTCGAAACTCAGGCGGCGCTGATGAGAGAAATCGTAGTTCTTCAGAAGCTCTACCACCTGCTCGATGCCCATGCCCCTTTCGGCAGGCATCAGTTCGGCACGTTCAGATGGTATCGGGTCGTGCATCGAAATTGCCACATGGCATTCGCTCTCTTCCAGGAATCGCTTCAACTTGTTCTTCACGCCCACAGAACTTACAGTGATTCGTTTCGGACTCCACGCCCAACCGTAATCGGCGGTGAGAATCTCGGTTGCACGAAGCACATTGTCGAGATTGTCCATCGGCTCTCCCTGTCCCATGAATACGATATTGGTGAGCTTATCCACCTCAGGCAGCGAGTAAATCTGGTTCAGAATGTCGCCGGCAGGCAAACTACCCTCGAATCCCTGCTTTCCGGTCTGGCAGAAGAGACAGTTCATCTTGCAGCCCACCTGTGATGAAACGCAGAGGGTGGCACGGTCTTTATCCGGGATATAGACCGTTTCTACGAATTTGCCGCTTCGGGTAGGGAAGAGGTACTTGATGGTACCATCCACTGAGTATTGTGCGTCAGAGAATTCTGCGCATCCTATTTCGTATTCGGCAGCGAGCTTGGCACGGTTGGCTTTTGAGATATTGGTCATCTCATCAATGCTCTTTACGTGCTGCTCATAGAGCCACTTCGCCATCTGCCCGCCGGTGAAGGCAGGCATGCCGAGATCCTTGGCCACCTGCTTCAATTCAGCAAGTGTAAGACCTAAAAGATATTTTTTTTCATTATTCATACTGCAAAGATACGCTTTTTTGCTGAAAAATTCGTATCTTTGCCACATATTTTAATATAATAAGCTAAAATAAGGTGAAAATGAGAGAAAAAATAGATCTTTTCTTGCCTTGTGACGACCTGCAGGAAGCTAGATTTACGACCATAGGTCTTCACGAAGACAAAACAGTACAGCATATCAACCTCCTGGTGAGCGCTGACTTCGCTGCCCAGCATCCGGTGCCGGAAGGTTGCACCTTCATTGCCGTTGACCGCCTTGAGAGTTCTAACTCAGTAGAGAGCATCGCAGAGAACACCGATGCCGACTATGTGTTGATCTGTACCAAAAATACAGATATCCGATGGGGCAATCTCGCATTGGAGCGTTTTCTCCGTGTGGCTGATGACACGGGAGCGGTGATGGTTTACTCCGACCATTATGCGATGGTGTTGGATGAAGACAAAACAGCCAAATTCCAGGCTTCATTGGGTGAAGATGCTTCTGAACTGGAGAAATCACTGAGAGTTCCTAAGTTGGAAAAGCATCCGGTAATCGATTATCAGCAGGGTTCACTTCGTGATGATTTCGATTTTGGAAGCCTCTGGCTCATCAAGGCACAGGCTCTCCGTGATTATGTAGCTCAGCGCGATCGTCAGGAATATCTCTATGCAGGTCTCTACGACCTGAGACTTTATCTGAGTCGAGTGGGAGAAATCTTCCATATCAATGAATATCTCTATACCGAGACCGAGAGGGATAATCGCAAGAGCGGTGAGAAGCAGTTCGACTATGTGAATCCTCGTAACAGGGAGGTGCAGATAGAAATGGAAAAGGCTTGTACCCAGCATCTTGGCAAATTGGGCGCTCTGATTGATACCTGTTACTATCGTCAGCCGAATTTTGATGAGCAGGATTTTGAATATGAGGCATCTGTCATCATCCCGGTTTATAATAGAGAGAAGACCATAGCTGACGCTGTGTTTAGTGCGATGCAGCAGAAGACTAATTTCAAGTTCAACGTCATAGTCGTAGATAATCATTCTACCGATCGTACTGGAGAAATCGTGCAGGAAATAGCTGATAGCACGAACTGGGATGTAGAGAAACTTGATTTGGTATATAAGGAGGGAGAGGTAAAATATTCGATGCAGGGAAAGCTGGTTCCACGTCTCTTCCTGCTCCAACCTGCAAGCAAAGACCTTGGAATAGGTGGCTGCTGGAATCTGGCCATCTCTAGCGAGTTCTGTGGAAAGTTTGCTGTTCAGCTCGATAGCGATGATCTCTATTCTTCTCCCGATACACTGCAGAAGATAGTAGATGCTTTCCATCAGCAGAAGGCTGCGATGATTGTGGGTTCTTATCGTATGTGCGACTTCGATCTGCAGACCCTTCCTCCTGGACTTATCGACCATAAGGAGTGGACCGAGGAGAATGGCTGCAACAATGCCCTGCGCATCAATGGATTAGGTGCTCCTCGTGCTTTCTTTACCCCGTTGGCAAGACAGATACAATTTCCAAATACCAGCTATGGCGAGGACTATGCGATGGGCTTGGCTTTCTCTCGCCGCTATCGCATCGGCAGAATCTATGAGGAACTCTACCTCTGTCGTCGCTGGGGAGGAAACTCTGATGCTGCCCTCAGTATAGAAAAGGTGAACGCCAATAATCTTTATAAAGACCGTTTGCGCACCATGGAGTTGAAGGCACGTCAGCAGATGCTGTTGGGAAAGGCTGATATCATGGAAGATAGCAGTATTTCCCGATTCTTCAATCGACAGTTGGAGCAATGGGAGGAGGCTCGACATCGTTATCGCGACCTCAAGCACGTAGAGACCAAGACGCTCTCTGAGTTTGTGAAGTTGCAGTGGAATCCGGCTCGTATGGTTAGCACGGGAGCCAAAATCGACAAGAAGGCTTTGAGCGAGCGCCCTTGCTTCCTCTGTGCTTGCAATCGTCCGGAAGAACAGATGGTGCAGCAGATAGACGATAAGTTCCAACTTCTGGTGAATCCGTTCCCTATCTTGCCAATCCATTTCACGATACCGGCACGCAAACATCAGTGTCAGCTCATCTATAAGAACTATGGTGAGATGCACAGATTCCTGAGTCTGCACAGCGACTTGATGGTATTCTATAATGGTCCGAAGTGTGGAGCTTCTGCTCCAGACCACCTGCATTTCCAGGCAGGTTCTAGTGGGCTTCTTCCTTTGCAGGCTAACTGGCAGCGCCTTTCCCGCAATCTTGCAGACATCATCTCTCTGAATGATGATGAGAAGATTGCATTGGTTTGCGATTTCATCGTGCCAGCCTTTGTTATCATCTCGAAGAGCGAAGAGAGTGATGAAACCCTCTTCCGCCGACTTTACAAGGCGTTGCCTCATCGTGGCGACGAGAAAGAGCCAATGATGAATATTGTAGCCTGGCGTAAGGGTGAAGAATTCATCACTGTGGTTATCCCAAGAGAGAAACATCGACCAGATGCTTACTTTGCTGAGGGGGATGCACAGGTGATGGTTTCGCCGGGAGCACTCGATATGAGCGGACTCATCATTACTCCTCGTGAGGAAGATTTCCGTAAACTCACCGATGAAAAGGCTACTGCTATCTTGCAGGAATGCGGTATCAGTCCAGAGAAGGTAGAGACTATCGTTAACAAGCTGAAGGCGGCAAAGGAAGCAAAGGCTGCTGTCGGAGCTTCTGCCTTATATGATAATGGTAAGGAGCCTGAGGTGACTGTGGGAATCGTGAGTGCGCAGAAGGTTCATTTCATACTCAACAAACCTTATCTTGCCAAGGGAGAAATCGTGATTGGTGAGCAGGAGGTGGAATTCTCCGAAGGTGGTGTGCTTTGGAATGGAAATCAGTATAGTTCACTTACTTTCCATCCGCAGAGTCCGGATGCCTCTTTCTCTTTGAGTGATGTAACCATCGGTGTGAACTTCCATTGGGAGCGCAAGGAAACCCAGACTTTCCTGGGTACGCTGAGATTCCTGGTAGAATCTGATAAGATTTTAGCCATTAATGAGCTGCCTGTAGAAAAATATCTGGAGAGTGTCATCAGTAGTGAGATGAGTGCCACATCCAGTCTTGAACTCCTGAAGGCGCACGCCGTGATTTCCCGCTCTTGGCTTTTGGCTCAGATGCAGCATCGTAGAGAGGTGGCGGAGAGTGGCAACAATTTCTTCTCTTTCGTGAAGAAGGAGGATATGCTCATCCGTTGGTACGATCGCGAAGATCATACTCTTTTCGATGTTTGTGCCGATGACCACTGTCAGCGTTATCAGGGAATTACGAAGGAGACCTCACCACATGTGGCAGAGGCGGTAAGACTCACCAGAGGACAGGTTCTGCTGGATGGTGATGAGATATGTGATGCCAGATTCTCGAAGTGTTGTGGCGGTGTTACAGAAGAGTTCCAGTATTGCTGGGAGAATACGCCGAAGAATTATCTCACAGCCGTAAGGGATATTGCCTTGGGTGTAGAGGATGCAAAGGTTATGCCTGATCTTACCAGCGAGGAAGAGGCTGAGAAGTGGATTCGCTCGAACCCACCTGCTTTCTGCAATACGACAGACAAGAAGATTCTTTCGCAGGTATTGAATGATTATGACCAGGAGACTGCCGATTTCTATCGCTGGAAGGTAACGCTCACTCAGGAGAAACTCCAGCAGCTTATCGCTGACAAACTGAAGATGGACTTTGGTGCCATCCTCGATCTGAAAGCCGTAGAGCGAGGCAAGAGTGGAAGAATCAGTAAACTCCAGATCATCGGTACCGAGAAAGCCTTCACCATCGGTAAGGAACTCGAAATCCGACGTGCGCTCAGCGATTCTCATCTTTTAAGTTCTGCCTTTGTGGTTGATAAACTGGATGAAGACGAGCAGGGAGTACCTCAGCGTTTCGAACTCATCGGTGCTGGATGGGGTCATGGAGTAGGTCTCTGTCAGATTGGTGCTGCCGTGATGGGCGAGGAAGGTTATCTGTATGATGCCATCCTCCTGCACTACTATCAGGGTGCTGAAATCAAGAAACTCTATAAATAGTGATGTAAAATGGTAACAAAGAAAAATAGTCGGAATCCATGGGCTTGGATTCCGACCCTCTATTTTGCGGAAGGACTGCCTAATGTCATTGTGACAGCCCTCTCTGTCGTGATGTATATGCAGTTGGGCTTGACAGATGCCGAGGTGGGTCTCTATACCGGATGGCTGGCTTTGCCTTGGGTTATCAAACCCTTGTGGAGTCCTTTCATCGACTTGCTGAAGACCAAGTGCTGGTGGGTATTGACGATGCAGGCACTCATCGGAGCCGCCCTTGCCGGCATTGCTTTCTCGCTGCCTACAGCCTTCTGGTTCCAGGCCACGATGTGCTTCTTCTTCCTCATCGCCTTCTGTAGTGCCACCCACGATATTTCTGCGGATGGTTTCTACATGATTGAGTTGGATGAACATACGCAGACCAAGTTTGTGGGACTGCGAAACACCTTCTATCGCCTTGCCATCATCTTCGTGAATGGATTTCTGGTGATGCTGGCTGGTGTTCTCCAGGTGCTGTTCCGTAATCAGATTCGCTTCTCATGGGCGCTTATCTTCTACGGATTGGCAGGTATCTTCATCGGTTTGTGGCTCTACCACAGCCGGTTCATGCCGCGTCCGAAGGAGGATGTGCAGACCGATAGAACGGTGGGTGAAGTGGCGCACGAGCTGAAGAATATGTTCCGCACCTTCTTTGTGAAATTTGGATTGGGAGAAACCATCTGTGTGATGCTCTTCCTCCTGCTCTATCGTTTCCCGGAAGCACTCTTGAATACGATGACCAAGACCTTCATCCTTCGTCCTAATTCGCAGGGCGGACTGGGATTGTCTCCGCAGGAATATGGCTTTGCCAATGGTACTGTTGGACTGATAGGTTTGCTGCTGGGTGGAATCATCGGTGGTATCCTGGTGAGTAGGGATGGTATGAAGAAATGGCTTTGGCCGATGGTTTGTGCCATCACCTTGCCTGATGTGGTTTACATCTATTTGAGCTACTCACTCAATAGCGACATCATCGTGGTTTCAAGCTGTCTCTTTATCGAGCAGTTCGGTTATGGTTTGGGCTTCACGGTTCTTACCCTTTATATGCTGTTCTATAGCCAGGGCAAGTTCAAGACATCCCATTATTCCATCTGTACAGGAATCTCTTATTTAGGTTTGATGTTGCCAGGTATGGTTTCGGGATATCTGAAAGATATGGTAGGCTATCGCTTGTTCTTCATCATTGTGATGGCATGCTGCGCCATCACTTTCCTGGTTACCGCTTTCCTGAAGATAGATCCTGAGTTCGGAAAGAAAGAGAAGGAAATCAAGGAGGAAATAGAAGAGGAAGAAATGGAAGTGATAGAATAATATTTCTATAGAAGACAGAATCTATCTCTATATGAAGATAGAAACTGTTTTCTATATATAAATAGGTGAAAATCTGAGAAAAGGTCGTTGGGTTTCGTCCCAACGACCTTTTTCTGTTAAAGTATTTGAAATCTTTTTCTTCTGCCCTTGTGATATCATTTTAATATCGTATATTTGCGATATCAAAATGATATCAACATCAATAACGTAATAAATAAAGTAAAATTATGGAGAATAAGGAATTTACTTATCAGGGAAAGACCTTGAATGGCATCCTGATGTTAGTGTTAAACATCATCGGCTTCCTGGCTGGAGTTGGCTTGTTTATATTTGCCTGCGTTTCGCAAGAAGGCTGGCTGGCAAATGTCTGTGGCGTTTGCGGCGTGTTGCTTCTCATCCTGAGCATCATCTGCGTCTGCGGTTTCATCCTGGTAGAGCCGGGTCAGGCTCGCGTATTGCTTTTCTTCGGTAAGTATCGTGGCACTTTTACTGAGCCGGGTTACTATTGGCTGAATCCGTTTATCAGTCAGAAGAAGCTTTCGCTTCGTGTGCGCAACCTCGATGCCGAACCTATCAAGGTGAATGACAAGACGGGTAATCCGATTATGATTGGTATGGTGCTGGTATGGAAACTGAAGGATACCTACAAGGCTATCTTCGAGATTGATACCCAGACCATGGCTGAGGGTTCTACAGGTCAGGCTGACATTGGTGCTTCTGCTGCACAGATCATGAATATGCTGGGCCGCTTTGTTCAGATTCAGGCAGATGCTGCTCTCCGACAGGTAGCCGGACAGTATGCCTACGATGATGACGAGGGTGGAAAGTCGAATCAGATTACGCTTCGTGATGGAAGTGATGAAATCAATAAGGAGTTGGAGGCTCGCATCGATGAGCGTTTGGCGATGGCAGGTATCGAGGTAGTAGAGGCTCGCATCAACTATCTGGCTTATGCTCCGGAGATAGCAGCCGTGATGCTTCGTCGTCAGCAGGCTTCAGCCATCATCTCTGCTAGAGAGAAGATAGTAGAGGGTGCCGTGTCGATGGTGAAGATGGCATTGCAGAAGTTGAGCGATGAGGATGTGGTAGAGCTTGATGACGACAAGAAGGCTGCTATGGTCAGCAATCTGCTCGTAGTGCTCTGTGGCGATGATACCGCCCAGCCTGTAGTAAATACGGGAACATTGAATCATTAAAAAAGTATGGCTAAAAAGGAAACAAATACGAAGAGTTTTATATTGCGCATCGATTCGGAAACGATGGGTGCCATTGAAGCGTGGGCGGAGGATGAGTTCCGCTCAACCAACGGCCAGCTGCAATGGATCATCGCCGAAGCGCTGCGCAAGGCTGGCAGACTGCCTAAGAAAAAGAAGGCTGCATCAAAGAAAACGAAGGAAGAAGTCGATTCAAATCAAATAGGAGGGGAAAAGAAAGATGAAGAATAAAATATTTAATTTTGTGCTCGGTTTATTCAAAAATGGCGATAAGGAAGAGCAGGCTGGCATCTTTGCGCAAGTCAAGATCTATCGTTCTACAAGTGCCAGGGTCTTTGAATTTATTGTAGGAATCCTGGTTCTTGCCATGTGGCTGCTCACCATCAGAAACATCATTCATGCCACATCTGATGATTTGCCTTATCTTCTTCTGTTGGCTGGAATGGGTACTTTTTTCCCTATTGCTTGTTTGCTTCACAGCTATCATCCAAAGGCCAATGACTTTCCTTTTGTCAAGATTGTCAATGCCCGACAGGTATATTACCTGTCACTGTTGGATCGCTATGCAGCATTATGGTCAGCCCTCTTCTGGTTATGGATTAGTTGTATGGATTTTATCGGAAGTGAGCCTGTATTTGTGGGTGGAGTGATCGTTTGCTGTGTTCTTTTATGTCTGAACGGTGTATTCTTTTTTTATAAGATATACCAGTTGAGAAACCTGGTAGAAGTAGAGGATCCTGAGCCAGCTATCAAAAACGAGAAACTCCTGTCCATCGGTGTATTGGTATTGACGGTGGTTTTAGGTTTTGCGTTGCATCTCCTGCCTATTTGGGATTGTATGCCAAAGATATTAAGTGGAATTTTAAGAGGAATCCTCGTCATAGCAATGGTTGTCGGCATCGTCTGGGTATGCAAGAGATACTTCGGTCTTTTCCGTGAAATTGATAAAGACGCCTCCGATTCATCCAGAAAATAGAGGCGTCTTCGATTCGTCGCAACGGTTATTTATTCCCCGATAATCGTTGCGATGAGGTGTCGGCTTCCGCCTCCCTCTCTGAATTCGCAGAGGTAAATCCCCTGCCATGTACCAAGGTTCAATCTGCCATTGGTAATAGGAATGGTGAGCGATACACCTACCATGCTCGATTTGGCATGCGCCGACATATCCGTAGGCCCTTCATCCTGATGCAGATACCTTGGGTCGCCATCCGGAACCAGTCTTTCGAAGATACCCTTTAAATCATGTCTCACATCAGGGTCGAAGTTCTCGTTCAGCGACAATCCGCAACTGGTATGTCTTACGAAGAGGTTCAGAATCCCCGTCTTAGGTAGCGCCGGCAAGTTCCTCATCACATCGTTGGTTACGAGGTGAAAACCGCGAGGAAGCGGGCGCAATGAAAATTCTACTTGCTGTATCATATTCTTCTTTATTTTTATATTTCAATTGTTTGTATCTTTCTGATTGTCAATTTACAAAGGTAATTATAATTTTATTATTATAATACTATTATAATGCAAATATAGGAAAGTTTAACCATTAAAGGATATCTCTTTCAATCAAGTCGAGTATTTCCTTGCTATTTGCTACCCCGAAAAATCTTCTTCTTTAGAAGAAGGAAAAAAACAAGAAAAATAATCCCGAAAAAATTTGGTGGTTTCAAAATAATGATGTACTTTTGCAACCGAAATAAAGCATTAAGAGTTGCCCAGTTGCGGCACACCAACCGAGTTTCGCATAGAGATAACCACGGTGGTAAAAGAATGTGTAAGTGTTTAACAACTTAAAATAATTATCTTTATGAATCCAAATTCAGATTTAAAGAACAAAAAGAACAATGAGAGTGTAATGGTAGTTAATGCTGAGTCAAGAATTTCAGCGTATGCTGCCCGTTTTGCCGCTTACAGCGATGAGCGTTTGAAGCAGACCGTGGATCACGAGCGCAAGGTTCGTGGTTGGGGCAATGAGCGCAGTTACTTCCTCGCCGCCCTGCGAGGAGAGTGCGAGAAGCGAGGCATTGATTATTGCTGGAAGTAGGGGAATGTTTCCCACGGATTTCACGGATTTACACAGATTTCACGGATTTCACAAATCTTTCCGTTTTGTGGGATAGATTTGTGAAATCTGAGAAACAATGAATTCTTCTCGATATGAATCAAGCCCCTCTGAGTAAATCTGTGAAATCTGTGGGAGCTTATGACTTGAATTCCTTCTCGTAGATGACTTCGTGAAACAGTCTTTTAAGATTATTCCCTCTCCAACTCCAGCAATATTCTCTTAGCTTCCAGTCCTCCAGCAAAGCCCGTCAAGGAACGATTACTGCCGATAACGCGATGGCAGGGAATGAAAATGCTGATGCCATTAGCGCCGATGGCACCTGCCACGGCTCTTGTGCCATTGGGGTTACCTATACTTATGGCTATTTCCTTATAGCTTCTTGTTTCTCCGTAAGGTATATCGAGCAATGCACTCCATACTTTTTTCTGGAAATCGGTTCCTATAGGATGCAACGGAATATCGAAAATCTTACGGTTGCCGGTGAAATATTCATTCAGCTGCTTCTTGGCCAGTTCCAGGATAGGGGATGTTTCAATCTTGAACTCAGCCTTCATATACCGCGAAACCCGAAGCTTATTGCGCTCTGCACATGGCATTTCATTCCAATCACAAAGACACAAATCATCACCCACAGATGCCAGAATTAACTCTCCGCAGGGCGAGTTGTAATATTGGATGTTTATTTGCTGCATTCTATCAAATACGATTAAATGGATTTTTTTTTTCATACAATTCTATCGGCAATTGTACCTATTGTGCAAAAATAATAAATATTTTCAGATTTTGCAAGATGAAGCATTCTTATTTATAATATATTATACTTTTCTTTGAGTTTTGCCATATCGCGAATTCAACATAAAGTCACCTTCATAAATAGCTTATCAAAAACAGCAATTAAAATTTCATTCTCCTTTCACAAATATCAGAGCATGCTTATAATCAGTTACTTAAATGTGAAAGGAGAATTCTCTGAAACAACAATAATAATCAGCAGAAAGGACTATTAATATAAGGAGAAGGCAACTTAGTCCAAAGGAGAAAGCAACTATCAAAAAAGGAACAGAAAAGGCTTCTTTGTATCGGATGACCCGGGTCATCCATATAGATGACGGGAGTCATCCATATAGACGACCCTAGTCATCCAGTTGATAAATCTCTACTTTTCGCCTGCCAATATCTGTCCCTCATCCTTCTGGTTACTATGCTTCATCCCAACATTCATAACAAAAACACCCACTATTTCATTAAAAGCAAGGCACATCGCCATATTTTAGCTTATCCATCAATTACCATCTCTAAATAAAGAGAATTTTCCTTTCACACTTAACTCTCTTATTTTCAGCGCAATCCGCATTCTGTGAAAGGAGATTTATTATCCACCTTAAATATTTTCAGCTAATCCAAGCTATAGTCATCCTACCAAATTTGGAGAGATGGTAGAGTGCTAGATGTTACTTACTTGAATTCATCAATGAAAGGTTGGAGGTTTCCGCCTTTTGGTGAATTATGGTCTTCGAGGATGGCAAAAGCAATGAGCTTATATTTGTTTTTGAATTCCGTCTCATCTATCACTTCATGGAATAATCGGGCGATGCTGCGAGGAGGATTGCGGAAAGCTCCACAGCCAAAGGCTCCAAGTACGATGCTGTCATGACCATGCAGCAATCCAATTCTCAATATCGTTCGCATCTTATTCTTAGTAATCTCGGCATCTCTTTTACCCATGTTTCCATTTTCATCCTGTAGTGGGTGATTGATGGCTGGCACGGCTACGAACGACATATAATAAGGATTGTCGAGCAGAGCGAAATCGTGCTTGGCTCCAGCTCTGAATACAGTGGCTTTAGGAACATAGATGCCACCAAAAGGAATGGCGATCGGATACTGGTATTTGCTTTTCTCCAGTCCATATTCTTCTGCATAAGAGGCATAGCGGTACATGGAAAGGAAGAGGTTGGTGCAGCGGAAGAGACTTTCCTCCTGAGCCCTGCTGCCATTCAATACACCACCGCCAGGGTTGCGACGGCTGGCAAGGTTGAGCACCACCGGGTTGTATCCTTCTTGCTGTAATTGATGACCGCAATGTATGCTGTCATCATTCTCCACAATGATCTTTGTCTCTCCTTCGATGGTAGGCACGCTTGTGGCATCTAAAGCTTTGGTATAGAATCTACTACCCTTGAGCATGGGTTCATTGTCCAAGAGTTTCACTTCCTCCCCATTCAAAGAAGTATAGTTTCCCTCCTGCACGATATCTATGGTTTGCTGATATACATCAGCCAGTTGTCTTCTGTCGTTAATCATGATGCTATTTTCTCTTTGTTTTCCGACTTATTGATTTCTTCTTTTAAGTAATCATAGATGTAGAGAGGACTTTGTATATAAAGTCCCGTTTCTGTATCAATGAGTTTTTTGTAAATATTAGAATTGTACACCGTATCAAAGGCATCAAGAATTTTCATGCCATAATCCTCTTGTAAGTAGGATACAATCTCTTCAACATCACAGTTGATGATGAAATCTATCTGTTTTTTTTCTAATGCCATATTCTTTTAAGTTTAGAAATAGCCTTTTCCGTTCCGAAGAAATATTGGCTATTTAGTTTTTTATACTCTAATCTTTTCACAAGTTCTTCTATGGTAATAATTTGTAGCATATAGATGTTGATTTGGTAAACTACGCTATCATCTGCTACTGGACCAATGACAATGTCATAGTTATGTACTTTCTTTCCCTTGGCTTTTCTATTGGAAAGAATGAACTGTGCCCATTCGTTGCTAACACCTTCAAAGATCTTAACTTTTAGTTCTTTTGAAGTTAGCAGACTTTCATCAAACTCATATTCCTGTACAATAGGTGAACCACATTCGGAAAATTTTGTGCGCCTAATTGCCATATCTAGAGCTTGTTGCTTGATGTCTGTAAGATAAAACCCTCGCCCAAAGTCCTTGTTAGGTCTACATTGGTTGAAGTCTATCTTTGTAAACTCGATATTTGTTCCATGGTACAATCTCATCAAATGGTTCCTCCATTTCTTCTTGTGATTATTAGTATATCATCAATAGCATCATCTAAAGATAGAAGATGCTCTGCCGCATAACATTCGTCAAGAAAATCTAGTGCCTTATGCTCTTTCAGATAATTGAAGGACATTTTAGAAGGCATTCCAAATTCTTTTCCAAATTGGGTAATACACATGTTGATGTATCTAATCTTATCCATAATCTTATTCTTTTATATTTTTGCCGCAAATATACGATTATTTTCTCATATCTCCAAAATATTTAATATAATAATGTGTGCTTATGAGTGATTTTACCTAAAAAGAGTTGCAAGTTTCAAATATTCTTTGTATCTTTGCAATCGAATAGGGAGCGAGGGCTAGTGCCTTTGTCGCCCGATAAACATAAAGTGTAACAATTAAATTATAAAATAAGAAACAGAAAGAACAATTTTATAGACTTTTAAAGTCTTGATATATAAAGCGTTTACGAAATTCGGAATACTCTCGAAATTTGGCGATAGAAAGATGTTAAACCGAGATTAAGTGAACGTCTGCGCTATAGCGTGGGCGGAACTTATCGGTTTAACGGGCCACGCCAAATGCCTGAGAGTATGATAAGTGAAGCTCACGCTTCTTTTGTATCATACTCTCAGGTATTTTTGGCTTTCTCATGTGATGGGATTTTCCTCATGTCTTGTGATGTGGCTCGTTCCCGAATTCAGTTCCAACGTTCCTCGTTATAGTGACAAAGAAGACTTTTTATTCTTTGCCCCTATTGTCGTACAATGAATAAAAGGTAATTCTATGACTGATACTGAACTTAAAAATCTCAAAGACAATCTCTGGCACTCGGCTGATATGCTGCGTGCTGGTGCCCACTTGGCGGCTAACAAATATGGTCAACCTATCCTCGGTCTCATCTTCCTCCGCTATGCTGACGTGCTTTTCAAGCAGCATAAGGCTGAGATAGATGCAGAGTATAACAAGTATAAAGGCTCTCGTATGGAGCGAGCATACAAGGATGTAGCCGTGGAGAAGTGTGGCTTCTTCCTCCCCGAATGTGCTTTTTTCGATTATATCAACGATGCACCCGATGATGCCAACAAGGCTTTGTTGGTGAAGCGTGCCATGGAGGCTATCGAACAGGAGAATCCGCGAATGCAGGGCGTGTTGCCTAAAGAGGTGTATGGACAGTTGGTGCCAGAGGAAGAACCCGAGTTGTTGAGTCGCATTGTCAGAGTATTCAAGGATATACCAGAGGACATCAGCATTGACATCTTCGGTCAGATATACGAATACTTCCTTGGCAACTTCGCCTTGGCGGAAGGTCAGGGTGGAGGAGCCTTCTATACGCCAGCCTCCGTGGTGCAGTATATGGTAGAGGTGCTTCGCCCAGTTACGGGAGATAAGAAGTTCTTGGACCCAGCTTGTGGTTCGGGCGGTATGTTTGTGCAAGCGGCTCGCTACATGCATCGCCACAATGCCAGCAACCAAGACTTGATGAGTTTCCGCTGTTATGGTGTGGAGAAAGAGCCTGATACTGTGAAACTTGCCAAGATGAATCTCTTGCTCAACAATGTGCGAGGTGAGATAACCGAGGCTAATTCTTTCTATAGCGACCCTTACAATGCCTTTGGCAATTTCGACTATGTGATGGCTAATCCTCCTTTCAATGTGGATGAAGTGGTGTTTGAGAAGGTGGCAGATGATGCCCGCTTCAATACCTATGGTGTGCCACGCAACAAGACCAAATCTACCAAGAAGGCTTCGGATAAGAAGGAAACCGTGCCTAATGCCAACTATCTGTGGATAGGTTACTTTGCTACGGCTCTGAATGAGAATGGCAAGGCTGCCCTCGTTATGGCTAATTCGGCGAGTGATGCAGGTGGCTCTGAGTTAGAAATCCGCAAGAAGATGATACAGGATGGTATTATCAGTCAGATGGTTACCTTGCCAAGCAATATGTTCTCTACGGTTACGTTGCCAGCCACTCTTTGGTTCTTCAATAAACAGCGCACCCACAAGGATGAGATTCTCTTCATAGATGCTCGCAATATCTTTACGCAAGTGGATAGAGCGCACCGCAAGTTCTCGGACGAGCAAATCAAGAACCTCGGTATCATCACTCGCCTCTATGAAGGAGATAGCGATGCTTTCTGGGCATTGGTTAACGAATACCAGGCAGAAGGCAAACAGGAAGAGGTGGATTGGTTGCTTGAAAGATGGCCGGAAGGTACTTACCGAGATGTCATCGGTTTGTGCAAAGTAGCGAAGATAGCTGGTGAGGATGGCATTGAGGACAATGATTGGAGTCTCAATGCTGGTCGCTATGTAGGTGTCGTGATTGAGGATGACGGAATGACTGAAAATGAGTTCCGCCAGGAAATGCTGACCCTGAATGGTGAGTTCTCTCAGCTCAGTGCTGAGGCTGAGGATTTGCAGAAGGAGATAGAGAAGAATATGAAGGACTTGTTTGGGGAGGAGTAGAGTATGGAATGGGTAGAAAAGAAATCTTCGGAATTATATGTAAGTTCTTCGGGATTGTCAAAATCTTCAGATCAGTTTGGGTATGGGTATCCCTTTTTGTCATACAAGGATGTGTTTAATAATTATTATGCACCAGATAAACTGTCAACTCTTGTAAATTCTACAGAAAAGGATAGAATGAAATGTTCTGTAAAGCAAGGAGATGTATTTCTTACTAGAACAAGCGAAACGACGGATGAGTTAGGTATGAGTTGTGTGGCTTTGCATGATTATGTAAATGCTACATTTAATGGCTTTACGAAACGTCTTCGCCCTTTAACGGATGAGATAGAGCCTAAATACGCTGCGTATTATTTTCGTTCTCCTTACTTTCGCTCTCAATGTATTTCTCTTGCATCTCTTATAACAAGAGCAAGTCTTAATGATGGGATGATTCGACGTCTTAAAATCCGTTATCCATTAAATAGAAAAGTGCAAGAAAAAATTGGAGAAATTTTATATACCTACGATACCCTCATAGAGAACAATACCAAGCGTATTCGTCTTTTGGAGAAAATGGCAGAGAACCTATATAAAGAATGGTTCGTCCGCTTCCGCTTCCCTGGACATGAGAATGTGGAAATGGAGAATGGCTTGCCTAAAGGGTGGAAAGTAAAGAAGTATGAGGATGAGTTTAATGTGAAATATGGGAAGGGATTGCCGACAGATAAATTGACAAAAGATGGTTTCCCTGTGTTTGGTAGTAATGGACAAATAGGCTATTACACATCCTACATGTATGAGACACCTCAGATATTGATATCTTGTAGAGGGGCATCTTCCGGTGTAGTAAACATATCTCTTCCAAAGTCATTTATAACAAATAATTCCTTGATTTGTGAAATGACAAATGAAACGGAATCTGTATTTGAATATTTAAAGTACTGTTTTCTGAATACGAACTTAGTTCAATATCAAACAGGTTCGGCTCAACCTCAGATAACAATAAATAATATTGTTAAGTTGAAATTGCTGATACCTTCAACGGATGTTCAAATTAAGTTTGCAGACAAAGTGAGAACTTTAGATAAGGAGGTTGGAAATCTCCAGCATCAGAACTCCCTCCTTGCTCGTCAGCGAGACCTCCTTCTCCCTCGCCTCATGTCTGGCAAACTGGAAGTAAAGGTGAAAGAATAACGATGCAACCGATTCCTCATCCCGAAGGAACGCATTGATGGTCTCGAAGCATTAAGGATAAGTCTTCGAAACATATAGGAAAAGTCCTTCGAAGAATAAGGATAAGTCGTTGAAAGATATAGCTTCGCCAGTCGCACAACAGCTGATGTGCACATGTCCAACACGTGTTGTGCACACGTCACCCAGCTGATGGGCGCAAACTTTACACTATGGCAACAGGCAAATATAGATAACAACTAGTATCATAATCATATAGAAACCAAGAATAAGCGTATGAAGTCATTTATCAGTGAAGACAATATAGAGCAAGCCATCTGTAATCGACTTTCGCAGCCGGAATACGGATGGAAACGAATAGAGTGTAGCCCGGAATTGGAAGACCAAGACGAGGTGGCATCCACTGGACGTGCCAATGCCTCGGAGTGCATTCTGCCCGAAGTATTCCTCTCAGCCTTGCGCCGTCTGAATCCGCAGATAGACGATGAAATCTTGAAGAACATCCTCCAAGACTTCCGCAAGGACTATTCGGGTACCGATATGGTGGATACCAACTACAAGTTTTACAACCAGATACGAAATGGCATCAAGGTGAAGACCCGCAACCAGCATCGTGAGGACTTCGACATCGTGAAGCTCATCGACTTCGACCATCCTGAGCGCAATGACTTTCATTGTGTCAACCAGATGTGGATCAAAGGTCACTTCCGCTATCGTCGTCCCGATGTGCTTCTCTTCGTGAATGGACTGCCCGTGGTGTTTATCGAACTGAAAAACTCCACCGTCAAGATAGAGGAATCTTACAACAAGAACCTCGTATCTTATCGCAAGGACATCCCGAACATCTTTGCCATGAATCAAATCTGCGTGTTGAGCAATGGTTTGCAAACCAAGATAGGTGCATGGAATGCAGGCTATGAGTTCTTCTTCGAATGGCTCAGGGTGAATAACGAAAAGGAGAAACTGAATAGGGAGGAGATAGCCGAACATGGACTGAGTATTCAGACTCTGATAGATGGTCTCTTCCGCAAGGAGCGACTCTTGGACTATATCGAAAACTTCGTGTTCTTCGATAATAAAAGGATAAAAATTATCGCCAAGAACCACCAGTATCTCGGCGTGAACAATCTGATGGAAACCGTGAAGCGCAGGGAGGAACTGAAGGGTAAGCTCGGTGTCTTTTGGCATACCCAAGGTTCGGGCAAGAGCTATTCGATGGTGATGTTTGTAAGAAAGGTGAAGCGCAAGTTGCATGGCAATTTCACCTTCTTGGTGATCACGGATAGGGATGACTTGGATACGCAGATACATAAGACCTTTGTGCGCACGGAGGTGGTGGGCGACAAGGAAGAATGCCAACCTAAGAATGCCGTGCAGTTGAGGGAATTTCTGACGAGCAACAAGCCGATGGTGTTTACGCTCATCCATAAATTCCAGTATGACAAGACCAAGAAATATCCCGTGCTCTCCACTCGCAACGACATCTTTGTATTGGTAGATGAGGCTCATCGCACCCAGTATAAGCAGTTAGCCGAGAATATGCACACCGGTTTGCCGAATGCCAACTACATCGCCTTTACTGGAACGCCACTCTTGGGCAGCAAGCGACTCACCAACCAATGGTTTGGCGATTATGTATCGGAATATAACTTCGCCCAAGCCATTGAGGATGGCAGCACTGTTCCGCTCTTCTATAGCCGAAGAGTGCCAGAGGTGGGCTTGACCAATGACTGGCTGGATACCGACATCGACCAAATTGTGGAAGATGAGAATCTCAACGACCGAGAGAAAGAACTCTTGGAGAACTCTTCCTCTCGCATCTTGGAGGTCATCAAGCGAGATGGACGCCTCGACCGTATCGCCAAGGACATCGCCCATCATTTCCCTCGCAGAGGATTCTTGGGCAAGGGCATGGTGGTGAGTGTGGATAAATACACGGCGGTAAGGATGTATGATAAGGTGCAGAAATACTGGGCGGAAGAGAAGAAGCAACTCGTCAAGGAGCGCAATGAGGCAAAGACTTTGGAAGAGCGCCAAGCCTTGACAGAACGACTCAACTATATGAACAAGGTAGAGATGGCGGTGGTCATCAGTAAGGAAGATGGCGAGGAGGAGAAGTTTGCCGCCCAAGGTCTCGACATCACGATGCATCGCAAGAAGATGGAAGCGATAACGCCTGATGGCAAGGACATCGAAGACCGCTTTAAGGATAAGGATGACCCATTGAGTTTGGTCTTCGTCTGTGCCATGTGGCTTACGGGTTTTGATGTGCCATCCCTCTCTACGCTCTATCTCGACAAACCGATGAAGGGGCATACGTTGATGCAAGCCATCGCTCGTGCCAATCGTGTTTATCCTGGCAAGACGTGTGGCATCATCGTGGATTACGTGAATGTGTTCAAGTATATGCAGCAAGCTCTGTCTGACTATGCCTCTACAGATGATAACGCAGAATATCCTGCCAAGGACATCGAGCAGTTGATAGCCAATATCGACCAATGTGTCATGGAGACAGAGGCTTTCTTGTTGCAACTCGGCATCAAGTTGGCAGGCATCATCGCCGAAGGAGAAACGCTCGACCAACTGGAGATGTTCCGAAAGGCATATAACCGAATCTTGGAGAAAGATGAGTGGAAAGACCGCTTCAAGGTATTGAGCAATCTGCTGATGAATCTCTATGATGCCTCCAAGCCAGAGATCTTTGAGCGAGGCTGGTATAACGAGAAGTTTGCTCCAATAGCTTATCTCAATGGTCTGTTTTGCAATCAGATAGATGATGAGAAGTTGCGAAAGGCGAAGTTGAGAATGGCCGAGGCTCTCGACCAGAGTGTGTCGGCGTATGCATCCGGAGATATGGTTGCCGATGATATTCATCCTTCTTCTGAATATACCATCCGTCAAGGCAAGGTCATTGACCTGAGCAAACTGGATGTAGATGCATTGCGCAAGGAAATCAACAGCACTCCTTATAAGGCGTTGGAGATAGATGACCTGCGTGCTTTTATCGAGCGAACATTGAAGCAATTGATTAATAAGAATTGCACTCGTATCGCATTCTCTCAGCGATATAAGAATATCATCGACCGATACAATGCTGGTGGTAGTGAGAATGAGGATTATTATGAGATGTTGCTTCAGCTCATCGCTGACTTGAAGAAAGAGCAGAGTCGCACCACGGATATGGGATTGGAGGAAGAGGAACTGGAAATCTTCGACCTCTTGAGGTCTGACCGCAAGTTGACTAAGGAAGAAGAGCAGAAGGTGATTCTTGCCTCTAAGAATCTCTATCAGAAACTCTTGGCAGAGAAAGAGAAGGTGATGGTAGTGGATTGGTATAAGGACGAACAGCCTCGCCATCAGGTCTTCGCCTTGATACAGACATCGCTTAATGAAGACTTGCCGATGAGTTACGACCGAGTATCATTCAATGACAAGACGAATCTGCTGTTCAATCACTTTGTGGATATGGCGGTGCAAGGATATGGATGGGTAGCGTAATGCTACCCATCCATATCCTTTTCTCTTACATAAAAATGATTAGTTGGTGAAAATTGCTATCACAGTTATCACTTTTAGGAAATGTCTTCAGAAGATATAGGTTCTTCGGTGCTACATCAGCTGATGGGCGGTTATCTTATATTAGTATATCTGATCTTACTTTATTCTTCTTCTGGAAAATCTACTGTTTCAAGAAGATTTAGTATTTGTGATTGTAATGTAGGAATATCGTTTTGTATGGTCTTCCAAAGATCAATTGGCTCGATAGTGTAATAGCCATGTACTAAAACATGTCTCATTCCAACTATTGCAGACCAAGGTACTTGTGGATGTTCCGTACGGAACTCTTTGGTGAGCATGTAGGATGCTTCGCCTATAATCTCAACAAGTTTTACGAAACCATAAAATATGACAGGGTCATTTTTTGCGGTCTCGAAATCATATTTGTCTTTATTATCTAATAATGTGGTGCAAGCTTGAAGTATATGTTCAAGTCTGCCCTTGTCTTTAACCTTTTCTCTCATAAATCAAGATCTTGTCTCGGTTGGCTGATTTCTGTGCAAAGGGTAGAAGACGGCCGTCCTCTACCAAATCGACAGGCTTTTTGATGATGTCTTCTAACTTAACCATTATGCCAGCGATAGTCATTAACGAGAAGTTATCGTTTCTAATATACCTTACCAGTAAGTCAACATCGCTCTTCTCTGTCTCTTCTCCACGAGAGCATGAACCAAAGAGCCAAGCTTTTTCTATCGGCTGGCTTGCAAGATACTTCTGTATCTTGGGTATCATTTCTTGTACATTTTTACTAATCATAAGCGATATCTCTTAGTTCTGCTGCAAATTTACTTTTTTTTCCTAAAACATAGGCAAAAATATAGTGAAACTTTCCTAAAACATAGGCAAAAGACGCAGAAATTTTCCTAAAATATAGGCAAACTCCTGCGGAAATTTACACTTTTCAATATAAAATTGGGGTGAAATAATACACTTTTCAATATCCGCTGCCCCTTCTCTAGAAGTCGCAAGGCAGGGCGGAGAGCTGCTGCATGATGGTCTTTGCCATGCGGGAATGACCGGCATCATTAGGATGAAGACGGTCGGTGTTTGGCTTGTTGAACATCTGGGCACCAGCATCGTAAAGAGGGAAGAGACCCGAAAGGGAGTTGAGGTCGATGACAGGAACCGCCCAAACATTGCCCACTTCCTTAATCGCCTTCACGTATTCATCGAAGAAGATGCCACGAACGTTCTCGTACATCTCATCTGGCTGGATGTTCTTGTCGCTGCTTCCGAAGTAAGCACGATGGATAGGAGTCATTACCACGATTTGCTTGGTAGGATACATCTGCTTTAACTTCGACATGGCTATGTTGATGCGACCTTTCAAGGTGTTCTTATCCATCGCAAAATGACGATGGCGACGCTGAACCATTTCGCTTGGCTTGTGGAGGGCTACTCTTACGCTGTCGAAAGTCTCCGTGTACCATTCGCCGATAGGCACACCATTGTTATAATCGTTGGTACCCATAAAGATAAGGATGGCATCAAAATCATCGCCATGCTCTTTCTGGAGTAGATCAGCCTGTCGGGGAATATCGTTCCACTGTCTGCCGCTCACGCCATAAACGTATGGGGTGATGCCGAGCCAATCCTGCAGGAATCCCCAGTATTTCACCTTCGATGCCTTGATTCTTGGATCGGTGATGGAGTCACCGAAATAAGCCACCTTCTTTCCCTTCCAAGGATGCTGAAGGTTCTTGAAAGCCTTTTCTTTTTCGGCGATTTCTTTCTTGCTCATCGCCTTTTGGGCGAAGGCGGGCATGGTTGGCATCGCCAAAGTCAAGGCGAGTGCCAGGGTAATCATTGTCTGTTTCTTCATTGCTAGTTTGTTTTTAATTCTTTTTCTGAGTGCAAAGTTACGGCTATTTTCTTGAATAAAGCTATATTTTTTGTTCAAAAATAGATATAATTCTGCTTTTTTTTCGTAATTTTGCAGCCGCAAATATTAATAGGTATTATAGAGGATGACTGTAAGTTTAAACAATTTGGGAGATTTAACCCGCAAGCGAGTGGCTGTTGCGGCTTATTATTTTGTGCCGGGAGTGGTGTTTGCCAGTTGGGCAAGCCGTATTCCGGATGTAAAACAGATGTTGCACTTGAGCAACGGACAGCTGGGAACGGTGCTTTTTGCCATTCCCATCGGCCAGCTTCTGATGATGGCTTTTTCGGGCGTTTTGGTGAGTAAGTTTGGCAGCAGGAAGATGATTCTGCTTGCTGAGGTGCTCTATGCTTTCGTGTTGTTCTGTATGGGAAGCAGCAGTACGGTATTCCAGCTGATTCTTTCTCTGATGGCTTTCGGAATGATGGCGAATCTGATGAACATCGCTACCAACACCCAGGCTTGCCTGGTGGAAAAGATGTATGGGCGCAACATCATGTCTTCTTTTCATGGTCTGTGGAGTTTGGGCGGATTCTCGGGCGGTATCATCGGAGCCGTCTTTGCCAACACCCTGCTTCCGATAGAGGTTCACTTTGGAGCTGTCTTGGTGATGAGTCTTCTCATTATCGCCTTCGGATTCAGATATCTGGTAGATGATGCTACGGCAAAGGCTGAAGAGGAGGATGTTCCGAAGTTCTCTTTCAAGACCATTGACCCGATTCTTTTTCTCCTGGGATTGATGGGATTTGCCGGTATGTTCTGTGAAGGTACTGTTTACGATTGGAGTGGGGTATATTTCTCATCAGTAGTAAAACCTGATGAGGCTTTTATCCGTGCGGGCTATGTGGCTGGTATGGGAGCGATGACTCTGGGTAGATTCCTTGCCGATGGCTTTGTTACGAAATACGGCCCAGCCAGGGTGTTGAAGGTTTGTGGTGGTTTGATATTGGGCGGTTTGTGGTTGGCTGCCGCCTTGCCTTATCTGATTCCTGCCACTTTGGGCTTCCTGCTGGTAGGTTTCGGCATCTCTTCATCGGTGCCTATCTGTTACAGCATCGCCGGAAAGCTGGGAACCATCAAGGCGAGCATCGCCATCACCATCGTTTCGAGCATCAGTTTCTTCGGTTTCCTGGTAGGCCCACCGGTTATCGGATGGCTTGCTGAGGCTACCGGTCTCCGCATCGCCATCAGCATTGCTGCCTGCCTGGGTCTGATGATCGCGTTTGTTGCCGCAAAGGTGGAAAAGAGAATATCTTGACTGCTGGTGAATATGATTCATAGTGATGTTATTCACCACGATATTTCTTTTTATCCTTAATGGTAATTGTTTCTGCCCTTAATGATAATTGTTTCTTTTCTTAATGGATTTCTATGTTCAACACTGCTGAATGTAAGTTCAACACTGCTGAACATAAGTTCAACACTGCTGAACATAGGTTCAACACTGCTGAACATAGGTTCAACACTGCTGAACATAGATTTCTATTAGGGACAGAAACATTTTTCTTATGGCTTACCAAGAACTTTCCTGCTTCTCCTGCTTTTTCCGGCAGGTAAGAACGGCCTTCATTCTTATGAGCAACAAACAAAAAGGGTGTGACTAATCGACTAGTCACACCCTTTTTGTTTGAATTTACGTTGTTATATTAGATAAACAAGCTTCCTATCTGGAAGACCAGGGCTGATACTACCCATGCCAATAGCGTGGTGTAGCCGGCGGCGAAGCCTGCCCATTTCCAACTGCCCGTCTCGCCCTTGATGGCTGCTATCGTGGCGATGCAAGGGAAGTAGAGCAATACGAAGAGGAGGAAACAGTAGGCGGTGAGCGTTGCCTTCGCTGCTGCCTCGGCATCGTTGTAACCGTAGGTCTTCTTCAGGTCGGAAGTCATCTGCTTCTTCAAGACTTCGTATTTTCCGTCTTCATCGTTGTAATCCTGATCATCAGAGAAACTGTCGTTGTTGCTGTAGAGCACGCCCATTGTTGAGGCTACAATCTCCTTGGCACCCACACCGGAAACCAAGCCCACATCCAGTTTCCAGTCGAACCCCTGTGGGGTGAAGATAGGCTCGATGGTCTTACCGATTCTGCCGATATAGCTCTGTTCCTGCTGAGCCTGGTTATCAAGTTCCTCATTGTGAGGGAAGTAGCCCAATGCCCAGACGATGATACTTGCCACGAGGATGATACCACCCATCTTCTTCAAGTACTGCTTACCCTTCTCCCAGGTATGTCGGCCTATCGCCTTCCAGGTAGGGAAGCGGTAAGGAGGCAGCTCCATCACGAATGGGGTATCTTCGCCCTTCACTACGAAACTGGCAAAGATGCGGCTCAATATCACGGCTAGGAAGATGCCGATGAGATAGAGCGATACCATGATGAGCGAACGGTATTTGATGGCAAAGAACGTTCCGATGACCATGATGTAGATTGGCAGACGAGCAGAACAGCTCATCAATGGCAGAATCAGCATCGTAACCAGACGCGAACGGTGACTCTCGATGGTTCTTGTTGCCATCACTGCAGGTACGTTACATCCGAATCCCATAATCAGCGGGATGAATGACTTGCCATGCAGTCCCATCTTGTGCATCAGCTTATCCATGATGAAGGCTGCACGAGCCATATATCCCGAATCCTCCATATAAGAGATGAAGAAATACAGAATCAGAATCTGTGGCAGGAAGACAATCACGGCACCTACACCACCAATCACACCATCTACCAGCATATCCTTTACAGGTCCGTCCGGCATTGTGGTACTGATGAATTCTCCCAACCATGCCACACCGTCCTCAATCCATCCCTTAGGAATCTCGCCCAACACGAAGGTGGCTGAGAACATGATGAACAGCAGGAGAACGAAGATTGGGAAGCCTACATATTTATTGGTCAGGATGCTGTCGATGAGGTGGGTTACCTGATAGGTATCCTTCGCCTTGCCCGGTTCATAGCCTGCTTCCTGCAATGCGCCATGGATAAAACCATATTTGGCATCCATGATGGCGGTTTCGCTATCCTCCAGGGTCTCTTCCTTCACGCGCTTGGCTGCCTCATCACGGGCTGCAAAGATTTCCTTGACCGATTTCAGATGGCTGACGTATTCCTCGGCGTGCTTATCATTCTCCAACAACTTGATAGAGAGGTATCGGGTAGAGTAGCGCTGGCGGATGGAATCATCTGCCTTCAGATATTTCTGGATATGTTCGATGCCGTGCTCTATCTCATGTCCGTGGTTGATGTGGATATGGCGATAGTGAGCGCTGGAATCTTCCTTGCCTTCGTAGAGTTCGATGATGGTCTCGAAGAGCTTGTCCACGCCTCGGCCATTGGTGAAGACGGTAGGAATCATCGAGATACCGAAGAGTTCGCCCAGTTTGTCGTAGTCGATGTTATCGCCACGCTTCTCGGTTTCATCAAACATGTTGAGGGCGCAGACCATGCGGATGTGCATATCTATCAACTGTGTGGTGAGATAGAGATTGCGCTCCAGGTTGCTGGTGTCGATGACGTTGATGACGATATCCGGCGTATGCTCGATGAGCTGCTTGCGCACATAGAGTTCTTCCGGAGAATAGGCTGAAAGCGAATAGGTGCCTGGTAAATCTACCAGATTGAAGTGGTAGCCGTTGAAATCGGCTTCGCCCACCTTGGCATCCACGGTTACACCACTATAATTTCCAACACGTTCGTGAGCACCCGATGCGAAGTTGAACAATGAAGTCTTTCCGCAGTTTGGATTTCCCACCAGTGCCACGTTGATGACGCGGTGGAGTCTTTCTGCTTCCTGTTCTGCCAAGGCTTCGTTGCTGGCAGAGTCTTTTCTTTCAGCCACGAGCATCTTGTCGCCGAGCGCCTGCTCGTCGCTATCGTTGGATTCTACTACTTTTGAGTCAATTACCTGCTGGCGGTCTTCTTCTTCCGCCTTGCAGAGCTGTGCATCATGCTTGGCTTCCTCGATGGAAACCACCTCGATATGGTCAGCTTCGCTGTGTCGGAGTGACACCTCGTAACCCATAATCTTGTATTTCACAGGATCCTGGAGTGGTGCATTGAGCAGGACATCTACTTTCTTGCCCTTGATGAACCCCATCTCGATGACTCTCTTGCGGAAGCCACCATGACCGGAAACCTTGACGATGACGCCACTTTCACCTGTTTTAAGTTCTGATAATTTCATATATCTTTCCTTGAATTAACCTTATTTTCTCTAGAAACTGGCTTTATTGCCAGCTCTTTTTTCTTTTCGACTGCAAAAATACTAATAATTATTTGCAACTCGGTAGCAATGATGTTATTTATAACAAAAATACCTAGAAATGATGAGAGTATCATCAAATCTAGGTATTCTTATCATTATTTCTTGTGATGGCAAGATTTCGCTGTCATCACTTATCATCCTTTCTGGTGATTAGATGTTTCTGCCGTGGCAGTTCTTGAACTTCTTTCCGCTGCCGCATGGACATGGATCGTTAGGACGAGGCATGTGCTCGGCACGGTATGGAGTGCGGTTCACCTGGTCAGCTCCCTCGCGGGTATCCTGGTTGGCTGCTGCCTCCTGTGCTGCACGCTCAGCATCGATATCCACCTTGCTCTCTACGTAGTTCTGCTGGGTGTGCTGCTCTGGTGCTGCCTCCTGAACTGGCTGCTCCTGCTCCATGACAGGAATCTGACCACGCATCAGGATGCTGGCGATGCGGTCGTTCATATCATTGATCATAGCGTCCCATACCTTTGCACTCTCCAACTTGAAGATGAGCAATGGGTCCTTCTGCTCGTAGCTGGCATTCTGTACAGAGTGCTTCAACTCATCGAGCTTGCGGAGGTTCTCCTTCCAGTCATCATCGATGATGTGGAGTACTACGCTCTTCTCGAACTCCTTCACTACGTTCTTTGCCTCAGTCTCGTAAGCTTCCTTCAGGTTGCATGCGATGTTGTACATACGCTTGCCGTCGGTGATAGGCACCATGATGCGCTCGTACATCGCACCCTGGTTTTCATACACCTGCTTGATGATAGGCATTGCTGTAGCCTGGATGCGGTCGGTCTTGCGCTTGAAGGCAGCCATAGCCTCCTGGAAGGCACGCTCAGCCATCTCGTCGCGTCTGCCGTTCTCGTATTCCTCCTCTGTGAAAGGAATCTCCATGGCGAGGACCTTCAGGAACTCTTCCTTGGCACCGGTGAAGTCGTTGTTGTTCACGATGTTCAGTACGCGGTCCCAGATTACGTTGGCGATATCCATACCGATACGCTCACCCATCAGGGCGTGGCGACGCTTCTCGTAGATAACGGTACGCTGACGGTTCATCACGTCATCATACTCCAGGAGGTGCTTACGGATACCGAAGTTGTTCTCTTCAACCTTGCGCTGTGCACGCTCGATGCTCTTGCTGATCATTGGGCTTTCGATACGTTCGCCATCCTCGAAACCGAGACGGTCCATTACCTTGGCAATACGCTCAGAAGCGAACAGACGCATCAGCTTATCCTCCAATGATACATAGAATACAGAAGAACCTGGGTCACCCTGACGTCCGGCACGACCACGGAGCTGGCGGTCAACACGGCGGCTCTCATGACGCTCTGTACCGATGATGGCGAGACCACCTGCAGCCTTCACCTCTGGGGTCAGCTTGATATCGGTACCACGACCTGCCATGTTGGTAGCGATGGTTACGGCACCCTTGCCATTTACTGAGCGACCAGCTTCGGCTACAATCTGAGCCTCCTGCTGGTGCAGCTTGGCGTTCAATACATTATGAGGAATGTTGCGCATCTTCAACATCTTGCTCAACAACTCAGAGATTTCCACAGATGTGGTACCAACCAATACTGGGCGACCAGCATTACGTGTCTCCTCAATCTCATCGATGACGGCACGATACTTTTCGCGGGCAGTCTTATATACACGGTCATCCAAGTCCTTACGCAGGATAGGGCGGTTGGTAGGAATCTCAACTACATCGAGCTTATAGATATCCCAGAACTCACCAGATTCTGTGCTGGCAGTACCGGTCATACCTGCGAGCTTGTGGTACATACGGAAGTAGTTCTGGAGTGTGATGGTAGCGAAGGTCTGTGTTGCAGCCTCTACCTTTACATGCTCCTTAGCCTCTACAGCCTGGTGCAAGCCATCGCTCCAGCGGCGACCCTCCATGATACGACCTGTCTGCTCATCCACGATCTTCACCTGACCGTCCATGACAACATACTCATCGTCCTTATTAAACATGGTGTAAGCCTTCAAGAGCTGCTGCAGGGTGTGAACACGTTCGCTCTGTACGCCGTAGTGAGCCAGCAGTTCGTCCTTGATATCCAGACGCTCCTGATCAGAAAGGTCTGTGCGAGCCTCCAGGGCACTCATCTGTGTAGTGATGTCTGGCAATACGAAGAGCTCTCTATCGTTCACCTGCTTAGCCAACCACTCTGTACCCTTATCGGTCAGGTCGGCAGAGTTCAGCTTCTCATCTACTACGAAGTACAAAGGCTCAACAGCCTTAGGCATCTCACGGTTGTTGTTTGCCATATAGAATTCCTCGGTCTTGAGCAATCCTGCCTTGATACCCTCCTCAGAGAGGTACTTGATCAATGGCTTGTTCTTAGGCAGCGCCTTGTAAGAACGGTAGAGTGAGAGGAAACCTTCCTCGAGCATCTGCTGGTTCTTGGTCTTGCCGCCCTCTGTAATCTTCTGCTTAGCCTCGGCGAGCAACTCGGTAGCCTGCTTGCGCTGTACCTCGTAGAGCTTCTCTACCAATGGCTGGTACTGCTCGAACATCTGGTCGTCACCCTTTGGAATTGGACCAGAGATGATCAATGGTGTACGGGCATCATCTATCAACACAGAGTCAACCTCATCGACGATGGCGTAGTTGTGCTGACGCTGTACCAGGTCGCTAGGGTTGGTAGCCATGTTATCACGCAGGTAGTCGAAACCAAACTCATTGTTGGTACCGAAGGTGATGTCTGCCATATATGCCTTGCGGCGCTCGTCGGAGTTAGGACGATGCTTGTCGATACAATCTACAGAGAGGCCGTGGAACATATAGAGAGGTCCCATCCATTCAGAGTCACGCTTAGCCAGGTAGTCGTTCACGGTTACTACGTGTACACCGTTACCTGTCAACGCGTTGAGGAAGATAGGGGTAGTACCTACGAGGGTCTTACCCTCACCGGTAGCCATCTCTGCAATCTTACCCTGGTGGAGAACAACACCACCGAAGAGCTGTACGTCGTAGTGGATCATTTCCCACTTCATATCGTTACCACCGGCAGTCCAGTGGTTGTGATAGATAGCCTTGTCACCGTCGATGGTCACGAAGTCGTTGGCTGGGTTTGAAGCCAGTTCGCGGTCGAAATCTGTAGCAGTAACTACGGTCTCCTCGTTCTCAGCGAAGCGGCGTGCTGTATCCTTTACGATAGCGAAAACCTGAGGCAAAACCTCGTTGAGTGCAACCTCATACTTGTCGAGTGCTTCCTGCTCCAACTTGTCGATCTGGTTGAAGATACCTTCACGCTCGTCGATTGGAGTGTCCTCGATCTTAGCTTTGAGTTCGGCAATCTTAGCCTTCTCTTCCTTAGCGTACTCCTGTACGTACTTCTGGAGTTCCTTTGTTTTTGCACGAAGTTCGTCATTGCTCAAGGCATTCATCTTAGGATATTCTGCCTTGACTTTCTCTACGATTGGCTGAATCAACTTCATATCGCGAGTTGACTTGTTGCCAAACAATGACTGAAGAATTTTGTTAAAGTTCATTGTATATTTATTTTTTTTATTATTATTCGATGTATGATATAGGAGTTAGAGAAGTTAGGGAGTTTAAGGAGTTATGACAAATGTGCGCTGTCTGTCCCTTTTCCTCTTCGGTTTTTTCCTATTGTTTGTTTACTAGCTTGCAAAAATACAAAAAATATCTGTAAATCTGCAATATTTTACCAATTATTGCCCTTTCTGGCTGCATTTCTTGCTTGTTTTGCTGTCAGAAAGCATATAATCAGCAGTTTGGACCTCGAATAACAATGCTTCCGAAGGGTGCTTTGTACTTATGCACCACAACGGGGCGAAAACAAATATTAAAATGTGAATCTGTCAGAATGTCAGTCTTGACAGCTGCAAGCACTGCTGCCTGATGGTAATGATGCTCTGACATATTCTCCTCTACGGAAGCCTGCTTGATGGCTTTGATGACATAGAGGATGTCCTCCTCCAATGCCTTCGCCTCCGGTTGCTGGATGAATTCATCGTAGGATATATCCGTGAGCGCAAACTTCAGCGCCTGCTGATAAGTCTGCGCCTCCATGCCGGTTGCCGCCAGGACAACCAAAAGGGCTGTGATATATCTGTTTACCATCATTTTTATTTTCTTTATTTATGTAACTTTTGAAAGTCTTTTTAGAGCATCTTCCCTCTGTTTCGGTTTGGAGAAAAGTCTCTACTTGTCTTTTCTGAGTTTATTCATTAATTGTTTCTGTATAGCCAGCTTGCTGCTGTTGAGGTCGAGCAGGGTTGACTTAATCGCATATCTCATCAGCAAAGAGAATGCCAAAGTGCTCATTCCTTCGGCATAGCTCTGCCAGATTTGCATGAGCAATGCCACGAGCAGGCACCATCCCCATACCTCGTAATACCAATAGAGCTTGCCTTTTCTCATCTTCGAGATGGTTTTCCAAGCGAAGATGAGGTTCACTGGGTTCAGCAGCAGAAGCTGGAAGTTGATCTGCACGGTAGGGTGCTGCGAGAAGATCATCGCAAAGAGGATGATACCTGGCAGACCCGTCAAGATGAGCAGGAAGGCATCAAACCCCCAGAAGTTCTTCTTCTTGCGCCATTCGATGATGCTCACGCCTATGATGATGATGGCGATGAATGTTGCCACCATGATAGGGGTGATGGCTTCCGATTCTGCCACCTGTGCCTGCTTCGGTATCAGGTAGCTGGTGCTATCTACCATCGTGATATAGCCCTCCTTGCCGTTGTTGTATCGGGTGCTAGCCAGATTCTGGGTTGCATTCATATTGTCTTTTCTACCTTCTGTGGCAAAGTCACGGCTCAGATTGTCCGGCAGGAACTCCCATTCACGCTTGCTGATCGGCTGGTCGGCAAGATAGCCCAGGAGCAGGTCGTTGCCGAAACGGCTCCATCGGTGGTCTCCGTTCAGCTTGTGGATTTCCTGACGGTAGGTGGATTGGGCATCCTTATCATCAAAGTTGGTGTTGCAGTAGCCTATGTTGGTGAGGATCATCTCCCTTGCACGGGTGGTGCAGTTGTCGAAGAAGAAGTTGTACCGGTAGGTACGGTTCTCCGGCTTGGCGTTTTCTTCGATGGCATGCAGGATGTTGATTTTCTCGTCCCGGGAGAGATTGATGCGCTGCTGGCGTACCCATCTTCCTTCTGCTGCATATTCGGCGAGGAAGTCGGTCATTGGGTAGATGCCGATCTGGTAGTCGGTGAGTCCGAATACGAAGCGCAGGATGAAGAAGCTCTTCCTGAAACTGAACATGCCCCAGTTGACTGCCACATCGCTGCCGTGCATCTTGTCCTGGATGCGCAGGGCTGTGTGACCGTAGTACGACCATACCTCGTTGCCTGGTCCGCAGGTGAGGAGCGAAATATCTACTGAGTCGAGCCAGGATGTAGCATCCTCATTGACACGACTGTTCTGCACAGAAATGTCAGGAGTCTGATAGCCTGAAAAATCCTGTGCTGTCACATTAGTAGTTAAATTGGTTAAAATAACCGCTAAAATGACGCCAAAAATATGCTTAAATCGTTTCACGATGCAAAAATAACTTATTATTTTGGAATATCCTTCTTTTTTCTAGATTTTTTTTAATACTTTTGCACTCTGAATATAATTTTGACTGATTTATATATAAATGAGAAAGTTTATTTTAGCAGCCCTCTTGTTGGGTTCTACTCTTATGGTTAATGCCCAAAGTGGTACTAATTCTCCATACAGCCAGTATGGTTTAGGCGTTTTGTCTGAACAGACTTCTGGCTTCAACCGTGGTATGAATGGTGTTGGACTTGGTTTTCATGAGCATAATCAGATTAACTATCTGAACCCTGCTTCCTATGCTGCCATCGACTCCATGACTTTCATCCTGGATGCAGGTATCTCGGGTCAGGTAACCAACTTCAACGAGAACGGGGTGAAGAAGAATGCCAATAACTCCAATCTCGAATATGTGGTAGCAGGCTTCCGCCTCTTCCGCCATCTGGGTATGAGTTTCGGTATTATCCCTTTCACCAACGTGGGATACAACTATTCTACCAGCGGATGGGTGAACAAGAACGACAAGGATGTTACCTACACCAACTCCTACGAGGGTGAAGGCGGTTTGCATCAGGTATATGTGGGTGCCGGCTGGTCTCCACTCAAGGGCTTGTCTGTCGGTGCCAATATTGGCTATATCTGGGGTTCCATCGACAGAACCGTGCAGAACTACTATAGCAACAGCTATTATAAGTCTCTTTACCGCACCTATGGTACTCGTGTGAACAACTACAAGATCGACCTGGGTGTGCAATATACCCAGAAGTTGTCGAAGAAGGATGAGGTAACCCTGGGTGTCACTTATTCGCCAGGTCATAACCTGCATGCCGATGCCGATATGAGCATCATTTCTTCCAATGCGCAGACCAGTACATCTGATACACTTGCCTTCAGCATCAAGAATGCCTACGAGTTGCCTACAATGTATGGCGCCGGTTTGATGTGGAATCACAACAACCAGTGGAAGATTGGTGTAGATTACAGTCTGCAGAAATGGGGTAGCCTGGGCTATCCTACCTACGAGGCTAACAGCAGCGAGCCTTGGGCATTGCGCGATGGGGTGTATAAGGATCGCAGCAAGGTGAATGTCGGATTCCAGTACTGCTATGGTGAGCGCAGCCGTGCTTTTCTCAAGCGTGTGGCTTACCGTGCCGGTGTAAGCTTTGCTACACCATATTATAAGGTGAACGGCGTGGATGGCCCTAAGGAGCTTTCTGTAAGTGCCGGTTTCGGTATTCCTATCATGAACTCCTACAACAACCGTTCGCAGTTGAATATCAGCGGCCAGTGGGTGAAGAATTCGGCTACCGGACTTATCAAGGAGAATATCTTCCGCCTGAACATCGGATTCACTTTCAACGAGGATTGGTTCAAGAAGTGGAAGATGCAGTAATCTGCCCATATTGTGGTGTTTTCTTCGGGAGATGCCACATCTTCTATATATATAATAATGTATAAGATTAAATATTTCATAGTAATAGGTGTCATTGTTTCCTGGGTTTTGGCTGCCTGCCAGAATCCGGTAGAACATACTGCGCCTGCTATCCACGACAGAGACTCTGTGGCGATGATGACTTCGTATGGCGTCAATACGCTCATCAGTGATTCGGGTGTCATCAAGTACCGCATCGTTACCGAGCGATGGGAGGTGAATACCAACCGTGTGCCTTCCCGCTGGATTTTTGATAAGGGTATGCTGCTCGAACAGTTTGACGAGAAGTTCCACATCAACAGCTATATCCAGTGTGATACGGCTTATTACTTTGATCAGGAACGTGTTTGGAAGCTTTATGGTCGTGTGCGCATCCTCACTAAGGATGGTCTTCGCTTTACCAGCGAGCAGCTCACCTGGGATGAGAACAAGCACGAACTCTCCAGCCATGTTTTCAGTAAGCTCGTTACTCCGGAGCGTACCCTTCAGGGTTCCTATTTCTGGAGCGATGAGCGTATGACCCGCTATTTTGTGAGCAATTCTAAGGGTAGCTTCGAGAAGGGTGACTTCGGTGGTGGCAACAGTTCATCTTCTACTTCATCATCCGATTCTACCAGTGCGCCTATGCGCCAGCCGGCAACACCGCAGCGAGCCACCACCATTCCTATCATGCATTGATAGGGTAGGAGGAAATATGTTTTTTAACGATATAATGTATCATGGAAGAAGTTGATATAAGTCTGATAGTGAGTATCCTCATCACGATGGTGTTTTCTGCATTCTTTAGTGGAATGGAAATAGCCTTCGTCTCCTCCAACCGTATGTTGGCGGAAATGGACAAGGAGAAAAACGGACTTACGCAGCGACTCTTGTCGCTCTTTTATAATCATCCCAACGGATTCGTCAGCACCATGCTGGTGGGCAACAATATAGCCCTCGTAGTATATGGTATCTTGATAGCCCGTCTGTTTGATAATACCATCTTTGCTGGTCTGGATGATGGTGTCAAGGTTACCTGCGATACCATTCTCTCCACACTCATCGTGTTGTTTACGGGTGAGTTCCTGCCGAAGACGCTTTTCAAGTCGAATCCAAACCGACTGCTGTCCATCTTCAGTCCGTTTGCGTATCTGTGCTACGTCATTCTCTGGCCTATCAGCAAGTTCAGTACCTTCCTCAGCAAGGGATTGCTGCGCATGGTGGGCATGAAGATGGAGTCTGAAGAGGGGGATGAAGGTTTTTCTAAGGTAGATCTTGACTATCTGGTGCAGTCGAGCATCGACAATGCCACCAATGAGGACGAAATCAACGACGAGGTGAAGATTTTCCAGAACGCCCTGGATTTCTCAGATACCAAGGTGCGCGACTGTATGGTGCCACGTACCGAGATTCAGGCAGTAGAGATAGATACCTCGCTGGAGGAACTTCGTCAGAAGTTCATCGAAAGCGGAAACTCCAAAATCATCGTCTATGAGGATGATATCGACCATATCGTGGGCTACATCCACAGTTCCGAGCTCTTTCACAATCCGAAGAGATGGCAGGATCATATCCGCACGATGCCTTTCGTGCCGGAGACCATGCAGGCGCAGAAGCTGATGCAGACCTTCCTGCAGCAGAAGAAGTCGCTGGGCGTTGTGGTAGATGAGTTTGGCGGAACCAGCGGACTGGTAAGTCTGGAGGATATCGTGGAAGAGATCTTCGGCGATATCGAGGATGAGCACGATTCTGCGAAGTATGTAGCCAAGAAGACCGATGACGGCGACTATCTGCTGTCGGCTCGACTGGAGATAGACAAGGTGAACGATCTGTTCGACCTGGATCTTCCGGAGAGTGATGAGTATATGACTCTGGGCGGACTCATTCTTCACGAATATCAGAGCTTCCCGAAGCTTAATGAAGTAATTAAATTCGACAAGTTTGAGTTTAAGATTATCAAGTCCACATCTCGTAAGATAGAACTTGTAAAACTCCACATCATCAAATAGTTGGATGAGAAGAGGGAATTTTTCGACTTTTTTGCGTTTCCAGCCAAAAAAGATACCGAAAAATTCCCTTTTCTCGTATTATTTTTGTATTTTTGCAACCAATTGGCTACTTGCTTCAAAAGCAGTACAATCCTAATAAGGAAAAAATAAAATAATAATAATAATTAAAACGTAATGGCAGCATTAGGAACAATTAGAAAAAGAGGCGTGATACTGGTATGTATTATCAGTTTCGGTCTTTTCGCCTTCATTGCTGAGGAAGCTTTCCGCTCTTGCGATTCTGCAAAGAACAATGAGCGTCAGCAAATCGGTGAGGTGTATGGCGAGAAAATCAGCGTGCAGGATTTCCAGAAGCTCGTTGATGAGTACACAGAGGTTATTAAAATGCAACAAGGTCAGGAAAACCTTCCTGAGGAGCAGATGAATCAGGTGAAGGACATGGTATGGAATACATACGTGCAGAACCAGATCATTGCCAAGGAGGCTAGCAAGTTGGGTCTTACCGTAACAGACGCAGAGCTTCAGGATATCTTGAAGACTGGTACAAACCCAATGCTTCAGCAGACTCCATTCGTAAATCAGCAGACAGGTCGTTTCGACGCATCTTCTCTCCAGAAGTTCCTGGCTGATTACAAGGCTCAGAAGGCTAACCCATCTGCTAATCCTCAGATGATGGAACAGTACACCAAGATTTTCAACTACTGGTCATTCATCGAGAAGACACTCCGTCAGCAGACATTGGCTCAGAAGTATCAGGCACTCCTGGCACACTGCTTCCTTTCAAACCCTGTAGAGGCTAAGATGGCTTTCAAGGAGGAGAACGAGGAGAGCCAGATCCAGTTGGCTGCCTTCCCTTATTCTGATGTTCAGGACGACAAGGTGAAGGTAGAGGAGAGCGACCTGAAGGCTAAGTATGATGAGATGAAGGCTCGCTTCAAGCAGCCTGTTGAGAGCAGAGATATCAAGTTCATCGATGTTCAGGTTGAGGCTTCCAAGGCCGACCGTGCAGCACTCAACAAGGAGTTTGCTGAGTATCATACACAGCTCGCTGCTGCAGCTGATCCTACAGAGCTCATTCGCAAGTCAGCTTCTACCGTAGCTTATCTGGGTATCCCTGTGAGCAAGGAGGCTTTGCCATCAGACATCGCTTCAGCTATCGATTCTATGGCAGTAGGTGCAACTTCTGCAGTAAAGGCTAACGCTTCTGATAACACATTGAACATCGTGAAGCTGATGAGCAAGCAGCAGTTGCCAGACTCTATCCAGTATCGTGTTATCCAGGTGGCAGCAGCTTCTCAGGCTGAGGCTAAGACCAAGGCTGACTCAATCCACAGCGCTCTTGCTGCTGGTGCAGACTTCGAGGCACTCGCTAAGAAGTATGGTCAGACTGGTGAGAAGGCTTGGATGACTACCAAGCAGTATGAGTATGCTCAGACTATGGATAAGGACAACAAGGCATTCATCAACACATTGAATACAGCTTCTGTCAATGCATACAATGAGCTTCAGCTCGGTCAGGGTTATGTCATCCTCCAGGTTTGCGACCGCAAGGCAATGGTAACCAAGTATGTGGCAGCAGTCATCAAGAAGGAGATTCAGTTCTCTAACGATACTTACCGTACAGCATTCAACAAGTTCTCTAGCTATGTAAGTGCTAATCCTAAGTCAGAGGATCTCTTGAAGAATGCAACCAAGAGCGGTTATCGCGTACAGAACCTGAATGATATGACAACAGCTACTCACTATGTAGCCAACATCCATTCTACCCGTGATGCCTTGAAGTGGATCTTCGAGAGCAAGGAGGGTGAGGTTTCTCCTATGTATGAGTGTGGTGACAACAACCACTTGCTCGTAGTAGTATTGGATAAGATTCATCGCATCGGTTACCGCGACTTGAGCGATCCTCAGGTTAAGGAGATGGTAAAGGCTGAGGTCATCAAGGACAAGAAGGCTGAGATGATTATGGCTAAGGTAGCTGGTGTGAAGAGTATCGCTGCTGCTAAGGCTAAGGGTGCCAAGATTGCTACCGTTAATCAGATTACTTTCGCAGCTCCTACCTTCATCTCTGCTACAGGTGCCAGCGAGCCAGCTGTTTCTGGTGCTGTTTCAGCTACCAAGAAGGGCGCTTTCGTAGCTAACGCAGTAAAGGGTAACGCAGGTGTTTATCTCTTCCAGGTTACTGGCAAGACCAACCGTCCTGTTAAGTTCGATGAGAAGGCTTACGAGCAGAAGTGCCGCCAGAAGGCTATGCAGTATGCCGGCAACTTCATGAACGAGCTTTATATGAAGGCTCACGTAGTGGATAACCGCTACTTGTTCTTCTAAGAGCATCATTAAAAAAATAAATAATTGGGGTGTGTTTCTCTAGCAGGAACCACCCCTTTTTTGTGTCTCTTTGAGCTGTCTTGTATGTCTTTAAGGGTAGAAGTTCCTCTCTGGTGAATTATCGCCTAGAATAGTAGTTGTAGCACATTCTGACAGTTGTTGAACCCATCTGGATGTTTTCTGTTGCTAACTTCGTTGTATACCACAAAAAAGGTGTATCGCTCAATTTGGCAATACACCTTTTTTTAGATTTGTGAAGTTATCCGCAACAAGGATTATCCACGGCTCCACCAATGCTTTTTCTTTGGTGGTTCTTGTGTTGACATCAACTTCTGTTTGATAAGACGACGATAGCTTGTGTGCTTTGTGATAATCTGGTAAATCTCTCCCCAGTCAGGGAGACCACCGATACCACGGTCGTCAATAAACCAGTCAGCCTTGAGCTTACGTGAGAAATGGTTGTTGCTCTCTACGCTTTCTTCCGGGTAGTCTTTATTGACTGCCCAGAATTCCACACCGCGCTCTCTGCACCATTCTACGGCTTCATCCAGAAGCTTTCCTTCGCGCACACTCCAAAGAATGAGACGGTGATGGTCTTTGATGAGCATCTTGAGTGTCTCTGTGGCAAAAGGCAGCTCTGTACCAATTTTAGGGTACTCGTGAGTTACGATAGTACCATCAAAATCAACAGCAATTGTTGCCATATTTAAATTCCTTTCTCGTTTAATGATTTATAATTGTCGATTACTACTTCTTGATACTTGTATCATTGGCATTGCCATAGTGGCTGTTGCTATAGTTGCCGTAACTGCCATACTGACCGTATGAACCATACTTGCCATAGTTGCCGTAGTTGCCATAGTTACCGTATTTGCCATATTTGCCATACTTACCCACACCATAGTAGAAGCTGTGCTTCTTCTTGGAGAGATCCACACCATTCAGTACCAGGCACATGTTAGGCAACTTCTTCTCGGCATTCAATCCGTTGATCATGCCGAAACTTGTCTTTGCGGTATAGTCTGCACGACAAACGTAGATACAGAGGTTTGCCAGTCTGCCGAGCTGCAGGCTATCGTTAACCAATCCTACCGGTGCTGTATCAAGCACGATGTAGTCGTAATGGTTCTTCAGTTCCTTGATGATGGCATCGAGGCTTGGACGGGTAATCAACTCACCTGGGTTAGGAGGTACAGGACCAGCCATCAGCAGGTCGAGGTTGCTGTTGACGCCCGAAGAGAGAATCTGCTTCTTGATATCCTCCCAAGTGTTGTTCTCGTGAACCATCAGGTTGGTGATGCCAGTATGATGGTTGTTGATTTCGAACAACTCTGCCAGACGAGGCTTACGGATATCCAGACCTACTTCGATGACCTTCTTGCCTAGCAGAGCCAGAGAGATGGCTACGTTAGAGGCAATGAATGTCTTACCCTCACTAGAGGTTGAAGAGGTAAACATCAGAACCTTTTCGTCCTTCTTCAGCATAAACTGGATGTTGGTACGCAATCCACGGAAGATTTCCTCCATCAGGTTGTTGACGTTCTGGTGAACCACGATATCTGCTCTACCCTTGGAAACATCGCTGGCTACAGGGATGTCTGCGATAACCGGAATCTGAGTCAGCTTGACAACATCTGCATGGCCCTCAATCTTATACTTGAAGAACTCAATCAGGAAGAGGATACCTGCTGGGATGGCAAAACCTAATACCAATGCGATAAGCAGGATGATGGAAGCCTTAGGACTGGTCTTTCCTACGAGTGAAGGAGCATCGATGACCTTACCCTTGTCAGCTGTAGCAGCCAGAGAGATTGAGTTTTCCTCACGCTTCTGCAAGAGCATCAGGTAGAGACCTGATTTTACTTCCTGCTGGCGGCCAATCTGTGTCAATACGCGCTCTTGTTCAGGAGAGTTGCCAATCTGGCTGTTATACTGGTTGGCCTGAGATGCGATGCTGTTACGCTGGATTTCCATACCCAGACGAGCCTGGCGCATGGCACGCTTGATAGACTTGGTCAACTCCTCCAACTGTGCGGTCAGTGGAGTAACTGATGGTGACAGTTCGCTGGCAGAGTGCAATGCGTTGCTGCGCTCCAGGGCAATCTTGTTATACTGATTGATGAGCTCTGTAGAACTTTCATCAGTCAAACCAACGTTAGATGGGATAGGCTTGTACTTGTTGCCTGGCTCATTCATGTATTTTCCGAGTTCCTTGAGCAGTTCTACCTGGGTGTTAGCTTCCTGCAACTTCTGGGCATAGGTATCTGCGTTGGCAATAGCAGCTGTAGCATTGAGCTTCATCTCTATCACCTTGTTGCGCTTCTTGTAGCTTTCCAACTGGTTTTCGGTAGTGCCCAGTTCAGAGTTGATCTTCTCCAGACGGTTGTTGATAAACTGTTCTGTACGATAGGCTATTTCGTTCTTGTCGAGGTTAGCCTGTTGGTTATATACCTTAATAAGAGTATGCAGATAATCCAAACCGCGCTGTGGGTTCTCGTCGTTCAGTACGAGTTCAGCGATGGTTGTAGTCTTTGAGGTCTGACTGACAGTCAGATTCTTCACATACTTCTCTGCAGCCATCTCAGGAGATACGATCACAGCCTTCAATACGTCGCCGTCTTCCATATTGTAGCCCTTGTTGGCTGTCAGCAGGATGGCACCTGCTCGTGTATTGATAGTTGCCGGCAGACCGTTGATGGTCTTCTCAAACTCAATAGGATCCTTTTCGTGGGTGAAGGCATCAATAGGTATGTAGTATTTACCAGTGACATGGAATTGCTTGCCGTCTTTCTCGATGCTTAATTTTACAGGAGCATTCAGCTTCTGCAGGTTCTTGGCATCCATATCCACATTGATTTCCTGTTCCTTATAGACCAGTGGTGATCTGAAGATACCCTTGTGGTAGTAGTTTACGTAGGTTTTCATGTCAATGACAGCCTGACGTGCCATATCGCTAGCCGACAGGATTTCTATCTCGTTGTCAATACCGTTTGAGTTCGTCATGAAACCCAAATTGGCAGCACTCTGAATCATGCTGCTGCTCATACCACCGCCTCGCTTGCTTTGGTCATCATCCTTGATAAGTACTTTTGTCGTAGTCTGGAATACAGGTTTTGCATGCTGCAGGTAGAGATATCCCAAACCGAGACATAAGATGATGGATAGAATAAACCACTTCCAGTTAAGGATAAGTGTGGTGTAGATCAATTGGAAGTCGATAGCCGACTTTTCCTCTTGGTTCTGCACGTTTTCCATTTCTAAATTCTTGTTTTCTTCCATTATTTTAATGTTATTGTTTTGCGTTGAATTTGTATATGAATGAATTCTTAGGAACCAGTTTTTTATCTGTTGTCTGTAGCTATAGCCATCAGATACTGTCCGTATCCGTTCTTGAGCATCGGTTCCGCCAGTTTCTTCAGCTGTTCCTTGCCGATCCATCCCTGGTTGTAGGCTATCTCTTCCAGGCAGGCTACCTTCAGTCCCTGGCGCTTTTCTATCACCTCGATGAAGGTGCTGGCTTCCGAAAGACTGTCGTGGGTACCGGTATCCAGCCAGGCAAAACCGCGCTGCAGGGTTCTTACCTTCAGGGTCTTCTCTGCCAGGTAGTGCTGGTTTACAGTGGTAATCTCCAGCTCTCCACGCGCACTAGGCTTGATGTGCTTCGCCACTTCCACCACGCTGTTCGGGTAGAAGTATAGTCCCACCACGGCATAGTTGCTCTTAGGCTGTGCCGGCTTTTCCTCGATGCTCAGGCAGTTGCCGTCCTTGTCAAACTCAGCCACGCCGTATCTTTCCGGATCGTTCACGTAGTAGCCGAATACGCTTGCCTGTCCCTCTTGGGCAGCCTTCACACTCTCCTTCAGCAGTCCTGTAAATCCGGCACCGTAGAAGATGTTGTCACCCAGCACGAGGCAGACGTCGTCCTTGCCTACGAATTCCTCACCGATGATGAACGCCTGCGCCAGTCCGTCGGGCGAAGGCTGTTCTGCATACTCGAAGTGAACCCCCAGTTCGCTTCCGTCGCCCAGCAGTCTCTTGAATCCAGGCAGGTCGAAAGGCGTAGAGATAATCAAAATTTCCTTGATACCAGCCAGCATCAGTACCGATACGGGATAATATATCATAGGTTTGTCAAAGATAGGAATCAGCTGCTTGCTGATGCCCTTTGTGATAGGGTACAGTCTGGTACCCGAACCACCTGCTAATACGATTCCTTTCATATCTTCTTCTTGTTTCTTTCCTTTATTAAATGAAAAAGTTCTTATTATACCTTTTTTATATGTTGCATCTTCCGCAGACAATGCAGTCTTTGTGCGGAACTGAAAAAACGTCTTTAAAAACGTGGCAAAGTTACTAAAAAATATTGAGCGGTGAAAATAATCAGCCTAAAATCTTCATATAATATAGGAAAAACATGCTTTCGGGGAAAAAAAACATCTCTTAATTTGGGTATTTTGCGATTTTATTGTATTTTTGCAGAACATTTAAGAACATTAATGAATAAATAAGATTAAGAATGGGAATATTTTCTAAACTATTCAGTCGTAAAGACGAAGATAAGAAAGTAGGTGGAATGGAAGACTATATGACCCTGGTCCGTGTATATTTCCAGGCAGCCTTGGCTTCACAATTAGGTATCACCAATCTGGCTATGCTTCCAGACCTCCGTGTCTTCAAGACCAGCCTCCATGTTCCTACCGTCAACAATCGCCTGGGCATTGGCGAGAAGGCACAGGTCAAGAAGATGATGAAGAACATCTATGATACCGACGATAACTTTTTCAAGGAGATTGATGCCAGCATCCGCAAGAACTGCCAGAAACTCCAGGATGTCAATACCTATCTCATCCAGTTCCAGAACTTCACCCAGGATCTGATGATGCTCATGGGCAACCTGATGAAGTTCAAGCTTCGTCTGCCAAGCTTCATGAAGAAAACCCTCTATAAGCTCACTGCACAGACTGTGGATGATATCTTCAACAAGAACGATTTCTCTGATGCCAGCGTACTCAAGACCGTGGTAGGCTTGCGCCACTTCAACACCCGTCTGAAGTTCAGCCAGCAGTGGGTTACCGATTTCACCTTCCAGGTACTGATGTTGGCAAAGAAGGAGCCACGTCCATCCGATGAAGAGGTGGAAAAGGCAAAGCAAAAGATGGGAAAGTAGCCAATATTCTCCCTAAAAGATAAAAAAAACAGGAGAATATTTGTTTTTTTCAAATTATTCTCTTAAATTTGTAGCCAAAAAATAAAAAGTCATGAGTGCTAGTGAGAAAACAATCAATACGTTTGCCACAAGAGTAAGGCAGATGATTCTCAAGTTTGAGGATATCAAGCATGAGAATGCAGAGCTGTATGCGATGGTGGATGAGCGCGATGCCAAGATCAAGGAATTGCAGGAGAAGTTGACTCAGGCAAAGCATGATTACGACAGTCTGAAGATGGCGAAGATGATGACGATTTCTGACTCCGACATGGAGACCACGCAGAAGCGCATCGCCAAGCTCATCAGAGATGTCAATAAGTGTATAACGCTATTGAGCGACAAGTAATAACTATTGGAGCGGAGGCAGATCAGATGGAAGATAAATTACAGATCAGATTACATGTATATGATACCGACCTCACGGTAAGAATACCGAGAGAGGATGAGGAGTATTATCGTAAGTCGGCCAAGTTGATTGATGAGATCGTCAATTCATATGCGAAAATCTTCAAGGGGCGCAAGAGCGACAAGGAGATTTTGTATATGGCTCTCATCGACGTGGCTTTGAGATTCGAGAAGGAATCAGATAAAAATGATACCCAACCATATAATGATATTCTGGACAAGCTGACTGCGGAGATAGAAGATACCTTGGCTAAGTAAGAATATTAATAATTATAATATATATATGGTAACAATAATAGCGGCCCTGGTAGCTCTCGTGTTGGGAGGTATCGTGGGGTATGTCATTTTCCGTTATGTCATTAAGGGAAAATATAATGAAATGATAGATGCTGCCAGCAAAGAGGCAGAAGTAGTAAAGGAGAAAAAGCTTCTCGAAGTGAAGGAGAAGTTCCTCAATAAGAAAGCCGAGTTGGAGAAGGAGGTGCAGCAGCGCAACTCCCGCATCCAGCAGAGTGAAAACAAGCTCAAGCAGCGTGAAATCTCGCTCAACCAGCGACAGGAAGACCTCGGTCGCCGCAAGCAGGAGGTAGAACTGTATCAGCAGCGCATCGACAATGAGAAGAAGCTCCTCGCCGTGAAGCAGCAGGAACTCGAGAAGATGCAGAAGCAGGAGCAGGCTAAGCTCGAAGAGCTTTCTGGGCTCAGTGCCGAGGAGGCGAAGAGCCGCTTGGTAGAGAGTCTGAAGGATCAGGCTCGTCTTGATGCAGCCAGCTACATCAATGAGATTATGGATGATGCCAAGCTCAATGCCAATCAGCAGGCTAAGAAGATCGTAATCCAGACCATCCAGCGTGTGGCTACCGAGACTGCTATCGAGAACTCAGTCTCTGTATTCCATATCGATAATGATGAGGTCAAGGGACGCATCATTGGTCGTGAAGGACGCAACATCCGTGCCCTCGAGGCAGCCACTGGTGTGGAAATCGTGGTAGATGATACTCCTGAGGCTATCGTTATCTCAGCCTTCGACCCTGTGCGCCGTGAGGTTTGCCGCCTGGCTCTCCATCAGTTGGTAGCCGATGGCCGTATCCACCCTGCCCGTATCGAGGAGGTGGTAGCCAAGGTGAAGAAGCAGTTGGATAATGAAATCATCGAGACCGGTAAGCGTACAGCCATCGACCTCGGTATCCATGGTCTGCATCCAGAGTTGATCCGTATCATCGGTAAGATGAAGTACCGTTCTTCTTATGGTCAGAACCTCTTGCAGCATGCGCGCGAAACCGCCAATCTCTGTGCGGTGATGGCTTCAGAGTTGGGCTTGAACCCTAAGAAGGCAAAGCGTGCCGGTCTGTTGCACGATATCGGTAAGGTGCCAGACGAGGAGAGCGAGTTGCCACACGCACTCTATGGTGCCAAGATTGCCGAGAAGTACAAGGAGAAGGCAGATATCTGCAATGCCATCGGTGCTCACCACGACGAGATGGAGATGAACACCCTTCTGGCTCCTATCGTACAGGTATGTGATGCCATTTCCGGTGCCCGTCCAGGTGCCCGCCGTGAGATTGTAGAGGCATATATCAAGCGATTGAACGATCTTGAGGCTATCGCCATGAGTTATCCTGGCGTTACCAAGACCTATGCCATCCAGGCGGGTCGTGAGCTTCGTGTCATTGTGGGTGCCGACAAGATGAGCGATGAGCAGAGTATCAAGCTCTCTGATGAGATTGCAACCAAGATTCAGAACGAGATGACCTATCCGGGTCAGGTAAAGATTACCGTGATTCGTGAGACCCGCAGTGTGGCTTACGCCAAGTAATGATCATTCTGTATAAACATTGTAATAAGGTATAGCCGCTGTTCTCGCAAGGGTTCAGCGGCTTATTTATTTCTTTTCATTTCTTTTTCAATTTCTCTTTTTCAATTTCTCTTTTCAATATGAACAAGTCAGAACAGCAGGTTTTCAAGCGGTTTAACAAGGGATGTGTAGATTATCGTCTTCTGGAGGATGGCGACAGGATATTGATTGCGCTCAGTGGCGGCAAGGATTCGCTGGAGTTGGTGCGCATGCTGGCACGCCGTGTCCGCATCTACAAGCCTCATATCGAGGTAGAGGCAGCGCATATCATCATGGACAACATTCCCTACGAGACCGATCGCAGTTATCTCCAGGAGTTTTGCCGGGAGCAGGGGGTGCAGCTCCATATCCTTCACAGTTCCTTTGATGAATCCACCGATCCCCGCAAGACCCGTTGTTTTCTCTGTGCGTGGAACCGTCGCAAGACTCTTTTCGAGTTTGCGGTGAATAATGGTTTCAATAAGGTAGCCCTGGCCCATCACATGGATGATATCCTCGTTACTTTCCTGATGAATATCACCTTCGAGGGTTCTGCCTCCACGATGCTTCCTAGCCTGCGGTTGCAGCATTATCCGCTTACCATCATCCGTCCCTTCTGTCTGGTTCATGAGAAGGATATCCGGGAAGTGGCAGAAGAGTTGCAATTTGCAAAGCAGAAGGCGCGGTGTCCGTACGAGGAGACCACGCGCCGCAGTGATATGCAGCAGATTTTCCAGCAGCTGGAACAGTTGAATCCCGAGGCGAGATACAGTCTTTGGCGGGCGATGATGAATAGGGGATAAGGTCTGGCAGTTTTTAGCAGGTATCTCTGATAGTACTTACGATGCGTAAAGCGGCTTGTATCGCTTATTGCCTCACTATGGCACAACATTGCCCCTTACCAGGGCAATAATCTGCCATTGCCAGGCACAAAACGATACGTCGGGAGTTTTTTATAAAAGCACCACTCTTCTTTTTACTCTTCACCCGCATAAATTCCTTAGATACAAACACTTATGCTATTTTTGTGAAGAGTGAAGAGTATTTTTGAAAGAGGCTTACTATTATCCTGCTTTTGAGTGCCATATATGATGATTGCTTACGTCATATATGATGATTGCTTACGTCATATATGATGCAAGCTCATGCCGTATATGGCGTAGGCTGATGCTATATTGAGTGTAGGCTGATGCCCAATATGCCTCCTGCAAGCACCCTATATGCCGATATCCGAAACCATCTTTCCTGGTGTTGCTACACTCTCGGGGAGTGGGTGATTTTTATGCTACCATCTCGGCGAGAAACAGCTTATTTCATTTCATCCGAGTTGAGTATGGTAATGGTCTTGCCTTCAATCCTGATGGCACCCTTCTCCTCGAATTCGGAGAGGCAGCGGAGGAGCGAGAACTTCTGGATGCCGAAGATATCCGCCATTTCCTGTCGGCTGACATCCAGCCGGATGGTTCTGCTCTGCTCTGCTGTTCGGTAGCCATCTTGATGAGGTATTGCGCCACCTTCTCCTTGACGGAGAAAAGGGAGAGCATGCGCATTTTCTGCGAAAGGAAGATATCTATCCTTGACAGGTGCTGGATGAAGTTCCAGCGTATGCGCTCATCAGTATCTATCAGCAGTTTCAGTTCAGAAGGCCTCATGCGCAGGAGGGTAGTCTTCCTGCTTGTCTCCACGCTTACGGGCATCTCGTTATTATGTGCGAATATATAGGCAGGGGCAATCAGCATCGATTCTCCCAGCCTATCTATCTGCGCCTGCTTGCCCGACAATCCTGACATGCGGGCTATCATCTCCCCCTCGACAATGATGTCGGCATATCTGCAGGGCATTCCTGCCAGCACATAGGTTTCCCTGGCAGCAAGCTCCACCATCCGGTAGCTTACCGTCGATAGCGCCTCTCTGATTTCCTCAGGAGTAAATCCCTCAAACACCGTGCATTTCTGCAAGGTAACGAATATTGATTCTTTCATACATTTAAGTTTTATATTCAATAACGCATTTTCCCCCGATTTATTGTTCGCTCAAAAAATAAGGCACTTTGCAACACTATCGAGAGTGTTATTGCAAAGTGCCTTTTAAACATGAAAACTTATCTCTTGATTTTTAACCCGAGTTTTACAGATTCTCCCTTAACTCAGTAGCTGCTGTTCTTATCCTATATATTTTTTGATGTCCTCTTCTACCGTTCCGTTTCCGGCAATGCCAAAGGTATCTACCAGTACCTTCAGTACGGCTGGTGAACAGAAGGCTGGGAGCGTAGGACCCAGATGGATGTTCTTTACGCCCAGATGCAGCAGGGCAAGAAGTACGATGACTGCCTTCTGCTCGTACCAGGCAATATTGAAGAAGATAGGAAGGTCATTGATGTCGCTGGCTCCAAAGATCTCCTTCAGCTTCAATGCCACAACCGCCCAGGAATAGGAGTCGTTGCACTGACCGGCATCCAGCACACGAGGAATGCCGTTGATGTCGCCCAGATTGAGCTTGTTGTACTTGAACTTGGCACAGCCGCTGGTGAGTATCACTACATCCTGAGGCAGCGCCTTGGCAAACTCCTCGTAGTAGTTGCGGCTCTTCATTCTGCCATCGCAGCCACTCATCACCACAAACTTGCGGATGGCTCCGCTCTTCACTGCCTCTACTATCTTGTCTGCCAGGGCAAAGACCTGAGCATGCGCAAAACCGCCGATGATCTCGCCTGTCTCTATCTCCCTAGGTGGCTGGCAGGTCTTGGCAAGCGCAATCACCTCGGAGAAGTCCTTGTGTCCGTCGGCACCCGCCTGGATATGCTTCCAGCCAGGGAAACCGGTAGAGTTGGTGGTGAAGACGCGGTTCCTGTAGCCTGCCGATGGCGATGGCGGTACGATGCAGTTGGTGGTGAAGACTACAGGACCGTTGAAGCTCTCGAATTCCTCCTTCTGTTTCCACCACGCATTGCCGTAGTTGCCCACCAGATGCTTGTACTTCTTGAGCTGCGGATAGTAGTGGGCAGGAAGCATCTCGCCATGGGTATAGACGTCGATGCCCGTGCCTTCGGTCTGGATGAGGAGATCTTCGATATCCTTCAGGTCGTGACCGGAGATGAGGATGCCCGGATTGCTGCCTGTGCCGATGTTCACCCGGGTGAGTTCCGGATTGCCGTAAGCCTGGGTGTTGGCCTTGTCGAGGAGTGCCATCACATCCACGCCGTACTTTCCAGTTTCGAGCACCATGCCCAGCAGCGTGTTCATATCAGCATCAGGGTTGCTGATGGTGGTGAGTGCACGGCAGATGAAGCTGATAATCTCGCTGTTCTCTTCTCCCAGATGGGCTGCGTGCTCGTAGTATGCTGCCATACCCTTCAGACCGAGCATGGTGAGTTCCTTGAGCGAGCGGATATCTGGATTCTCGTGGCGGAGCACGGATTCACGGGCGCCCTCTGCCTCATAGTCTGTCTTCTCGCCACCCCAGGTTACCTCCTGATAGGCAGGTAGGTGGATATTCATGCTTGCCGCTTTTTGCAGCAGCTGTTTCTTCAGTACGATGCCCTTATCTACCTTTTGCAGGATATCCTGGTCGTTGAAGTTGGCGTTGGTGATGGTGGTGAAGAGTGCATCCGTGAGGAAACGGGTTACCTCTGGTGTCGGCTCTTCGCCTATGCTATGCTGTATGGTTCCTATGCCACGAACCACGCTGAGCAGCAGATCCTGCCACTTGGAAGTTGTAGCCTCCTTACCGCAAACACCCTTGATGGTACAGCCTGTACCCTTAGCTGTTTCCTGACACTGGAAACAGAACATCTTGTTTTCTGTCATATTGCTATAAATTAATGAGTTATTTTAATGTTTACTTCCAGGCGGCAATCTGCCATTCCTGGTTTCCGGCTGCAAAATTACGGCTTAAAAAATAATCCTACGGTAACAATTGTGACCGTAGGATATTAAAAAAACATAAAAAGAGTGTGGGGGAATGGATTTCGTTTTCAGCAGGGCTATTATTGCAGCTGCGAAATTTTCTGCATCAAATCATTCAGGCTCATGGCTCCGCTCTGTCGCCAGAGCATTTCTCTCTTTTTGAAGAGCATGAGGGTAGGGACCGACTGAATGCGGTACTGCATGGACAGTGCCTCGTTCTTGTCTACATCTACTTTCAGAATTCTGATGTCATCGCCCATCTTCTCCTTCAGCTGTTCCAGGATAGGGTGCATCATCTTGCAAGGTCCGCACCAGGTAGCGAAGAAATCTACCAATGTCAGCTGTTCGTCGTTAATCATTTCATTGAATTTTTCCATCATTATTGATATTTAAAAGTTATTACT
>OGLR01000022.1_pt1 | contig 88325 bp, 74 predicted proteins | sample 1572931 | NCBI WGS metagenome assembly OGLR01 (sample SAMEA2581997, study PRJEB24529) | metagenome | biome: Human gut stool | place: China | collected 2011 | reverse complement strand
GCTCATTTTGTACCTTTTAATTGTTAATTATTTCTCTACAAAGATACGAAAAATATTTCATATATGCAAATATATAATGTTAATATTCAATAAGTTATAGTGATACACCATAGATATTAACGAGTAAAAGATTTAATGCGTCTGCCCTGAAAGTGAGTATATTATATGCCGTGCACCGAACGGTGTAAGCACGTGCATCGAACGTTGCACACACTCACATCGTTCGACGCACGTGTTCACGCCGTTCGGTGTGAGACAAAAAACAAATAGGCAATACACCGCTTTTCCTATAGGAATCAGCCTGTATTGCCTATTATTATAAGCTATGATGACGTATATAACATCATCCTTTCCTTGTTTTTCAATTATCCGTAGATAACATTACCATTCTCATCCTCGTAAGGAGTCATATCCTTAGCATACTGGTTCATGGCGCGGAGGCTCATACCCATAGATGAGAAACCACCATCGTGGAAGAGGTTCTGCATGGTTACCTTGCGGGTGAAGTCAGAGAACATCATCACGCAATAGTTAGCGCAATCCTCTGCTACAGCATTTCCGAGTGGAGACATCTTGTCAGCAAAGTCCATCATATTCGCGATATCCTTGATACCCTTACCTGCTGTTGTAGCTGTAGGGCTCTGAGAGATGGTATTGATGCGGACGTGCTTCTCACGACCATAGATGTAACCGAAGCTGCGTGCGATGCTCTCAAGCATGCTCTTGGCATCAGCCATATCGTTGTAACCGAAGAAAGTACGCTGAGAAGCTACGTAAGTGAGAGCTACTACAGAACCCCACTCATTGATAGCATCCAACTTCTTGGCTACCTGCAACATCTTGTGGAAAGAGATAGCAGAAATATCCAAAGTCTTGTTCAAGAAATTGTAGTCGAGATCATCGTATGTACGATGCTTACGAACATTAGGGCTCATAGCAACAGAGTGAAGCACGAAGTCAATCTTGCCACCGAGCTTCTCCTGAGCCTCAGTGAATACCTTTTCCAAATCCTCAACGCTGGTCGCATCCGCTGCGATGATAGGAGCGTTGATCTGTTCAGCGAGCTTATCCAGCGTACCCATACGCAAAGCCATAGCTGTGTTACTGAGTGCGATGGTAGCACCCTCTTCAGCAGCCTTAACAGCTACTTTCCAAGCGATTGATTCCTCATTGAGTGCACCGAAGATGATGCCACGCTTGCCTTTTAACAAATTGTGAGTCATTGTTATCTTAATACTTTTGTTTATAATAACGGCATATTTTGATAAACTATATATATATGGATACCATTTAGGTTTATATATAATAAGGTGTAAACTATCTGTTTCCACCTATGCCGTTGAATTCGTGCGCAAAATTACAAAAAATGTGCAATATACGCAAGTTTTTAACCAAAAAAGTCTCGCAAACGTTTTCTTTTTTGTGATATATCAACAAATATGGTTATTTTTTCCGCATAAATGGAGTATTTATATATGTAGGGATGTCTCTGGGGACTTATTATGCTCGTTTAGGCTACTGTTACGCAGATTATGAAATCGTAGAGAAGACTAATAAGGAACAATATTGGGGCATTAAGAACCATCATACCGATATCGATTACATCCAGATTCCTTTGACGTTCAAGGGTTATGTTATGCGTCAGTTTGTGGCGATAGTGGCTTCTCGTCTATGGGTATGAGCCTCCGCGCCATGAACCAGTATGCTAAGGATATGACACCTTACGAGGATGAGAATGATAAGGTGATCTATGGATAAAGAATCAAGAATAAAATAAAAAACGATAGGGCAGATAGCATTCCGTATGCATCTGCCCTGTTTTTATATTCAAATGTCAATATTTAAAAATTTCCTCCTAATGCATTAAATAGTTCAAGCGTTTTTCTCATACTTGTCAGCTGAGCATTAGATATAGCCTTGATTTTATAATACTGCGATCCATTAAATTTCATCTTTGCAGACTTTGCATTAATCAATGCACATATCAGCTCCTTATCAGATTCATCTTGTATTGGCTCATCTATCCATTCCCATATCATCCCACCATTGCCACTATCTCGCTCAACTTTTGTTGGAATAAAACGAAATACTTTACCATCTATATTAAAAAACACATTACTTATAAACAACCACTCATCTGCATAATATTGAACACGCAATCTCAAAGGCTTAATAGAGTTATCATCCTTACCAAAATACAAATATATACCATTCCTATCTACATGTTTTGGAGCATGCTTAGGTGTATACCACACAAGACCAGAGCCATCAAATTCATCACGATTTACAACAAAATCCTTTAATAACTCATCTACCTTACTTTTATCAACACTAAATGATTTTTGTGTTTCTTTAATGGAGCCAGTATTCTTTACTGAATTTTCCAATGAAAAAACTTTTTCGGAAATTTCTTCTTCAATTTTATCTTTACTAGCAAAGATGTTTTTATTGGCAATATTGACATTCTGCTCATCCAACAGTTTAAATTCAAGAGGCTCATCCCCTAAATCCATACCAGACTTTTTCATATCTCTTGCTACTTTTTGTGCTATGCAAAACTTTTGATAAGCAGCACAATAGGCAACACTGTCATCAGAAGCTTCAATCAATTCTGGCTCCTTCTCTTTTCTTGAGGTTTCTCCACTTAAAATATCCCTTTCATTAACAATCTCTACATAACGATACTTCTTCTGGCAAGAACAAAAGCAGAGACACAAAATCAATATAAACAAGATATTACGATTCATCATAACATTATATTTATAAACACGAAACCGATTCCTTAATGTTTCTACCTTTAAACATTGAAATGGCGTAGGAACCATTACCGTGCTCTTTATCAACTGAGGTATTCGGAAACCCATGAAACTAGAACAAAAGTAAAGTTGCCTACGCCAAACGACTATATGTGTTAGCACATAGCATACCCTTTCCCAAAGAAAGGGCATACTTGTGCCGCATATATACGCTATGCATAGGTATCTACATACTTTTTCATCTGAGCTTCATTTTGAAAGTTCCGAATTTTCAGTTGAGCAGAAGAAAACGCAGCAAACGCCTTTCCTAATTTTTGCCACCTACGATTAACGCCAACAACACATTACTGACAATCAAAAGAATGGCGCTTGCAAAATTAATGAAAAAGAATTAAATAACAAAATATTTATCAAAAAATCTCCATACTAATGGTACTTTTTAATAAAATCCGTCTATTTTAAAGTTTTCTGTTCATTCTATATCTTATAGACTAACCATTTTACTAAAAAAGACATAACAGCATTATACGATATATTTTTTATCGTAACTACCAGCCCATCGTAACAACTCTGTTTTTTGATATAGGTATACGTTTTCAAGGGAGAGCTATTAAATTTAGCCCTCCTTTGAAAGCATTAGCTCAAAAAAGTTACTTTGTGGTGCCATGTCTGAAATGAGCTGGTACAAGGCATTGAACTTTGAGATTCCATTTCGCTTTGCGGTTTCTGCAATAGAATGGAAACATGCAAACTCGTTTGCTTCCTCATCGGTTCTAAATTCACCAGAAACCTTGGACTTTACCTTCAACACTCTGAAGGAAGCTTCACTGGAGTTGTTATGATGGTATGTCATGGTTTTCAAAAGCCTTTATGCCTCGTAACTCATCAGCGAACACATAGCAGAACCTTAGACACAGAAGACACCGTAAGCGACAAACAGCCACAAGGCTCCATCTTTGAAATAGTCTTACCGACAGCCACAGCTAAGGAGAAGCATACGACAAAGGCATCTATACCAGACAAGGCTTCAAGCAGCCGACGAGCATATCCTGAGCCCTATGACTACATCACCAAGCCATTCAATGTGGGAATCCTGAAAATGAGGATAGCCAAACTATTTTAGTGGATGAAACAGGCAGAAGACAAATTCCGCCAACCAGACATGAAAACCTCCGAGGTCATCGTAAGCCAACTGGACGGCAAACTCATAGACAAAGCCACCAAGATAGTAGAACCCATCTTGCAGATACAGACTTCACAATGAGCGAAGTAGCCTACAAGGTAGGTATGTCGCCCAAGCAATTCGACAAGTTCTTCAAAGACGAATACGGCTCCTTGCCTTCTAAATATGTATAATACTCTGTAACAACGGATGGAAAGTCTGTAAGTTTCATACGACATCCAGTGGATTTCAAATGCGAATGGGGACAAGTCTTAAAAACAATTTCACGACCTGTACGATTGAAATATTTCTGTAACTTTGTCCTTTGAAATCATATATTACAACATTGCAGCCTACCTTTTGTGTTTATTTTAACCAATAAGATTACCTATACTACAAATCAGACAGGTCGAGCTTGTAGGTTACATTCACTGCTTGCTCCTTCTCCAAAAACATCAACATATAGATAGGCATATACACCACCTTGCCATCAACACTTACATTGCCATTACAAAGCACCAAAGCCTCAGAAAGTGCATATTCTGCTGATGACATGACATTAGACAAGGCATTATGACGCTCATAATCCTTACCCGACTTTACCTCTATAGGCAAGACATTGCCATGGTATTCCACTACAAAATCCAACTCTCCCAAGCGCTTACTATTATAATAATAAAGGTCAAAACCATGAGCCTTTAGCTCTTGCGCCACAACATTCTCGTAGATAGCACCATAATTGATTGCTTGATTATCCCCCAACAAATTCAGCTGGATACCATCGGCAAACTGACTCGTCAGCAAGCCCACATCGCTTTGGAAAAGCTTAAAAAGATTTCTGGTTTTGGCTAGCAACAAAGGCAGTTTGGGCTCCTCTACATTATATGTAGGAAGAGCCACGCCTGCATCACGAAGCCAAAGAAAACTATTCTCGTAAGAGGCAAAACGAGCCTTTTCATTGAGGCTCTTCAGAATGAAACGCTTATTCTTGGCATTCAATTCTGAAGGAATCAACTGAAACACCTCATCTATATAGAGCTTCTGAGAGCTGTCATCCCTCTTGTATTTCATGATGTCACGTTTATACTCTTGAAGTATGCTCTTCTGAACTGCCAATACATCTTGCAAATTATTGGTATCCAAATAAGTCTGCACCGCATGAGGCATACCGCCAATTACAAGATACAAGCGAAAAGCCTGCATCAAACGGCGATGTACAAACTCATCTACCGGCACCTTATCTTGCCAACACTGGCGAAGCTTCGCTATGACATGGTCTGCCATACCTACGGCATGATAGAACTCTTCAATATCCAAAGGATACATTTCCTTCACATCCATATATCCCACTGGTTCAGAGCGGAGATTATTAAGCTCCACCCCCAAGAGAGAGCCGCTCAAGACATAACGATAGCTACCCTCATCTACCAAAAACTTGATAAGGGTTACCACTTCTGGGTATACTTGAACTTCATCAAAGAATATCAGAGTCTTGCCCTTTACAAGAGGTTTGTCCACAAAAGCCGACAAGCGAAAGAGCATATCCTTTACATCTTTGGCACCGTGGAATATGCCTACAGCCTCTGGCGAAGTAATGAAGTTGATCTCTACGAAATAATCAAAATTACGCTTAGCCGCTTCTCTTATGGAATAGGTTTTACCTATCTGCCGAGCTCCTGTTACGAGCAAAGCTTTCTTGACGTTCTTGAAAAAATCATTCAAAAATGCATCTATCTTCCTATCTATCATATGTTTACATTCTATAATCTACACTTTTCCAAGGCAAAAATGCCCTATTTCTTACATTTTTCCAAGGCAAAATTAAGCATTTTCCTACACTTTTCCAAGATAAAAACGTGTTTTTTCCTACACTTTTCCAAGATTTAACATTTCATTAAAACTGTGTATCTACTACTCTGTACTCCCTAGATAAGCATTTATTGCCCAAAAGAGTAATCAACAATCGCAATTTTAATGACCACTGAATTGCACGACCAGCGGCAGATGGTCGCTATAACCACCAAGATATCTAGGGCCAAGATAGGTGCGATAAGGCTTCTTACCACCATACTTCTCGTCATCCTCCAGGAGAAATGGCAGATCGCCTATCACACAGCTCTGCTTTCTCGCTGCCAAGGATGGGCTGCATAATATCTGGTCCAAACTGCGCCATTCACCATGCCAACGATACGTAGCCTTGGCTCCATGGCTGCCCTGCGCATCAGCTGATATATTAATAAGGTGGTGATCATAGAGATGCTGCAAGGCTGGCGAGTCGGCATAATCATTGAAATCGCCGGCGATGATAATCTTTGCATCCCTAGAAATGGCATAGACAGAATCCACTGCCTCTGCCAATTGGCTAGCCACCTGCAGGCGATAAGGACGGGAAACCTGCTCACCACCCCTACGGCTTGGCGCATGAACCACGAAGACATGCAAGGTATCGCCTGTGATAATCAATCCAGAAGCATAGAGAATATCTCTCGTAGGTCGGGTATCGGGCAGGGGCTTGATGCGAATGGAATGAGAATGGAGCAAGGCAAAGGAGGCGGGCTGATACAGCAATGCCACATCGATGCCTCGCTCATCGGGCGAAGAAGTCATCACATACTCATAGCCTGCATTTCTGAGCAAGGAACGCTTGGTGAGGTCAAACATCACGCTGTCGTTCTCCACCTCGCACATCGCCACAAAATCTGGGATAGAATTAGACTGCGCCACTATCTCCTGCCCCAGATGGTTCACCTTATGCCAATAGCGGTAGGGAGTCCAGTGATAACTACCTTCAGGCAGGAACTCGACATCATTCTTAAGCGAATCATGCCGTGTATCAAAGAGATTTTCGCAGTTTAATTCCACAAAAGTGAGTAAACTTGATAGGATGAGTGTTAAAAACATAGTCATTTATTTTGTATTGTCAATGTTTTAATGTATCTTTGCAGTCAGTTTTCGAAGGTCCCATAGTTTAACGGATAGAACGGAGGTTTCCTAAACCTTTGATCCGAGTTCGATTCTCGGTGGGACCACGTAAACGATAAAAGGTCGCTCCTATTTAACTAGGAAGCGACCTTTTATCGTTTTATAGTCTTGATGATTCCCTATTTCCATCCGGCATTCACCGGACAGAAACAGAAGAATCTCTTATTGTTTACGTTTTACTTAACCTCTGCAACAGCAGTCTCTTCAGCTGGCTCCTCCTTGATCTTGCGGCCAAGAACGATGTATGCCATTGGAGATGCGATGAAGATAGAAGACAAAGTACCGAATACAACACCCAGAATCATTGCGAATGAGAAGCTGCGGATGCTGTCACCACCAAGGATGAAGATACAGAGCAACACGATCAATGTAGATGTAGATGTATTGATGGTACGAGCCAATGTCTCATTGATAGATGCATTGAAAATCTGCTGACGATCTCCCTTTGGATGCAACTTCAAGTTCTCACGGATACGGTCGAATACTACCACCTTATCGTTGATAGAGTAACCTACCACGGTCAGGATTGCACCAATGAAGGTCTGGTCAATCTCCAATGAGAATGGAACGAGACCCCACAGGAGTGAGTAGAAACCGATTACTGTCAAGGCATCGAATGCTAACGCAATAGTAGAACCTACAGAGAAGGCTACGTTGCGGAAACGTACCAGAATGTAGAGGAAGATGGCGAACAATGCAAAGATTACACTCTTGATAGCTCCCCATGTGATGTCGCTAGCGACAGAAGGACCTACCTTGGTACTACTGATGATAGAACCACCCTGACGAACATCTGGATTCTTGAATGCATCGACATTCTTCTGGGATACCAGGTTAGCCTTCTTCAAGGCTGTATAGAGAATGGTCTCTGCCTTGTCATCAACAGTTGGGTCGTTGCTCTCAATCATATAGTTGGTAGATACACGGATAGTCTTACCGTCTGTACCGATAGCGATAGCGCTGGTAGTAGCCTTAGTTCTATCTGCATTGACGAATGCATCGCCAAGAACAGTACGGATCTGCTCAGGCTCTACAGGATTCTCGAACTGTACTACATAGTTACGACCACCAGTGAAGTCGATACTCTTGCTCAAACCACGAACAAAGAAGCTACCGATGAATACCACAGCAGCAACGATAGCTACGGTGAAGGTAGTCTTGTACATAGACATGAACTTGTACTTCTTACCCTGCATCAGGTTGTGAGAAACAGGAGTATCAAACTTGCAGTGCATCCACTTATCGTGGTTCAACTTGTAGTCGTAAACCAGACGAGTCAAGAATACGGCTGTGAAGAATGAAACGATGATACCGATGATCCATGTAGTAGCGAAACCACGGATAGGACCTGTACCGGTAGTCAACAGGATGACACCTGTAATCAATGAAGTCAAGTTAGAGTCGAAGATAGCAGAGAAAGCATTACCATAACCGGCAGCTACAGCCTGCTTCATACCCTTGCCAGAGCGAAGCTCCTCCTTGATACGCTCATAGATAAGCACGTTAGCATCCACGGCAGTACCCAGAGACAAGACCATACCGGCAAGACCTGGCAATGTCAAGGCTGCCTGGAATGACGTCAGAATACCGAGTGTGAAGAATACATTGACGAGCAATGCCAGGTTAGCCATCATACCAGGAACGATGTTGTACATCATCACCATGTAAACCATCAGGAGTACGAAAGCAACAACGAATGAGATGATACCCATCTGGATAGACTGTGCACCGAGAGTAGGACCTACAACCTCCTCCTGAACGATACGTGCAGGAGCTGGCATACGACCAGACTTCAATGTATTAGCCAAGTCCTTGGTCATTTCGATAGTGAAGTTACCGGAAATCTGAGAGTTACCACCATCAATCTCACCATTTACACGAGGAGCAGAGTAAACTACACCATCCAGAACGATAGCAATAGCCTTGCCCACGTTAGCCTTGGTCATCTGAGCCCACTTGCGGGCACCCTCTGTATTCATCTTCATGCTTACAACAGGAGAACCCATCTGGTCGAATTCATCCTTAGCGTCTGTGATAACATCACCCTCCAATGGAGCACGACCTGTAGTAGTTGTCACCTTCAAAGCGTGAAGCTCATAGATGTTCTTCATCTTGATATTGTCAGCAGGCTGTGCACTCCAGAGCAAACGCAAGTCTGAAGGCAGCAGGCGCTTAGCCACTGCAGAATAGATAATCTTGTTGATAGCAGCTGTATCGCGAACGCTGGCATAACCAACTGTACTCAAACCACCACCAAGCTGCAAGCGAGCCAACAGTGGGTGAGCCTTGATGGCAGCAGCATTCTGAGCATCCTCGCCTACCTTGCTGGCAGCATCGTCCTTCTTCTTGATAGAGAACTTAGTTTCTGCCTTCTTAGGCTCGGCCTTAGCTACTTCCTTCTTGGCAGCAGCAGAATCTGCAGCTACAGTATCATTCTTCTCCTCACCGTTATCGCCATTGGCAATACGAGTGTCGAGCTGCTGGAGATAAGGAGCGATTTCCTCTGAATTATATGTCTCCCAGAACTCAAGGTTAGCACTACCCTGAAGCATCTTACGCATACGCTCTGGCTGGCTGATACCTGGCATTTCTACCATGATACGGCCCTGCTGACCTTCCAACTTCTGGATGTTAGGCTGAACAACACCGAACTTATCGATACGGGTGCGGACAACGTTGAAAGAGTTGTCGATAGCATCCTGTACAGAAGCGCGGATAGCCTTCTCTACCTCTGCATCGCTGCTCTGAGGAGAAACCTTGCCCTGCAACTGCTGGGTAGCAAATACCTCTGCGAGTTTATGACCAGGTGCGCTCTTGTGATAAGCGTTAATGAAAAGTGACACGAAGTCACCACCGTTAGCTTCTTCCTGAGCTCTGGCTTCCTTCATGGCATTGGTAAAACCAGCGTCGGTCTTGTGATCGGCAAGGTTTTCAATTACATCAGGTACAGAAATCTCAAGAATTACATTCATACCGCCCTTCAGGTCAAGTCCAAGACCAATCTGGGTCTCCAAGCAGTTCTGGTAAGAATAAACACCCAGGTACTTTACAGAATCCTTATAATCCTGCTGAGCAATAGGGTCTTTGATCTTTGCAGCCTCGCTGTCATAGTAACGTGTGGCAAACGAGAATGACAAATAGAAGATACTTGCGAGAGTCAGTAAGACGGCTACACAAATTACAATTCCTTTGTTTTGCATTTCTATTTTATTGTTATTAATTTATTTATTTTCAGCTTTATAATTCATCATTACATATATAATGACGTGCAAAAATACGCATTTTTTTTCTTATATAAGAATAAATTGCCTTATTTTTGCTTTTTTGGGTGCATTTTTAGCTTACAGATGATAGGATAATGGTCTGAAACCGCTATTTTATCATCTACTTTACACTCATAAGGCTCCCAATCCTCAGAACACATGATATTGTCTATTCGTACGAAAAATCCACCACGATGATAGCTGATTCCCGGTCCGTTGCCGCTTTCTACATAGCAATCTACCAGATTCTTAGCTATCGTGCGATGCACGTAAGAGATCGGTCCGTCATTGAAATCACCGCAGAGGATTGTGCTCATCCCCCGATGCTCCCTGATGTATCTCGCCACCGCTTCGGCTTGGGGCGCACGTTTCTTCGTTGCCTCTGCCAATTTCACCACCAGGAGCTTGGAGGTCTGCTCGGCAGTATCTACCTGCAGTTTTCCTACAACCAGTTTCTTGAACTGCTGCCGGTCTTCGATACTCAAGCCCGTTGTCTCCAGATGATTATTGATAAGCAGAACAGGCTTTCCATTGATGTTCAAACGGTAGGCCACACTCATATTCCCCTGTGATTCATAGGGAATCAGTTCCTTGGAAAGGATAGGATATTTACTCAGCAGCATCAAGGCGTTTCCGCCATGGGGATGAACCGTAACGTCCTGATAAGCATAAATCGGCTTCAGCATACTGTCTATCTGCTCTGCATTCCTGCTGGTAGGCTGCGCTTCCTGCAGACAGACGATATCGGCATTCTGTTCCAACAGATAAGACAGGCAGATATTCACTCCATCCTCATCTTCCGTTTGATTTCCGAATCCCCAGGTATTGTACGACAGAACCTTGATGCTTCCCTTCGGAGCATCTCCCTTCATATTGACCGGCATATACTGGCGGACAGGTACGAAGCTGACCAGAAAGCCCAACAAAGGAATGAGAACATACCTGGCACGGAAGACGACCCAGAATATCAGAAAGCCAAGATTGAGGAAAAGAAAGACAGGAAAGAGCAGTCCTGCATTGCAGAATGCGGGAAAACGTTCCGGATTCAGCAGATCGGAATATCCCACCAATAACATAAAGGCAACAGTAGCCACATTGGCTCCTGCCACCATCTTGACCGTAAAATCCCTTAATCCATTCAACATAACGCTATCTGTTACTCTGGTCAAAAAGGGTCTGCTTCTCTTCTCGGGTCAGACTGTCATAACCACTCTTGCGTATCTTATCCAAGATACGGTCAATCTCCTTCTGTGCAGCCTTCTTGCGCTCTTCGGCTTCATCTGTACGCTGGAAATCTGTGGTATAGGTATCATTACGGCTATAATTATCGTTGCGGGTATAGTTCTCATTGCGGGTATAATCGAAACGTTGCTTGGTCTGCTTGTTTCTACCCCCAAACATATTACGTAACTTATCGAAAGAATCGGCAGCAGAAGAGTTATGATAACCTCCATCCATCTGCTTACGCCAGTAACGGATCATGAAGAAACCGAATACCATACCACCGAGATGGGCAATATGTGCCACACCATCGCCACGGGTAGCCAAGGCAGAGAAGAGCTCGATGGCTGCATATCCAATCACGAAATACTTCGCCTTGATAGGTACAGGCAACGGGAAGATGAATATTCGCTCATTAGGATAAATCATTCCGAATGCAAGCAGGATGGCATAGATGGCACCCGATGCACCTACCGTGGTCCACATGTTGAGATAATCGCCCATAGCCATACGGGCGCCCTCACCACTTACTACAAACTCATAGGCAGACATATCCTTGACGATATAGGTAACATACTGAGCTGCTTCCTGAAAGAGGCCGGCACCTACGCCGCAGGCTATGTAATAAAAAAGGAACTTCTTCGATCCCCAGACTCTCTCTACTACACATCCGAACATCCAAAGGGCGAACATATTGAAGAGAATATGCTCGAAACCACCATGCATGAACATATACGTAAACAGCTGATAAATATGAAAATCGGAAGCCAGGAAGAAATGAAGTCCCAAGATATCATTGAGAACATACCCATCGGTTCCGTTCTTTCCCATGACCAGGCAAGCCAGAAAGGCCACCACATTCACTATCAGCAGATTCTTTGTAACTATTGGAATATTGCGCATAACTATTTTTGCCTTAACTATTAATGATCTTATTAAAATTTGAAATTTGGTGGCAAAATTACTAAAAATATCCGTGAAATCACCAAAAAACGAGTAGATTACAATAAAATTTCACTATTTTCATCACTTTTCTGCTTTTTTTATTTGAACTTTCAAAGGAAAAGACTATATTTGTAAGCAAAATCGATAATTGATAGAAATTACTAATCATTTAATAACGTATAATTATGAACAAGACAGAATTGATCGACAAGATTGCAGCAGGTGCAGAGATCACAAAGGCACAGGCTAAGGCTGCTCTCGATGCAACAACTAATGCGTTGAAGGAGGCTCTCATCGCAGGTGACAAAATCCAGTTGGTAGGCTTCGGTACCTTCAGCGTAAACGAGCGTCCTGCTCGCGAGGGTATCAACCCAGCAACCAAGGAGAAGATCCAGATTGCAGCTAAGAAGGTGGCTAAGTTTAAGGCTGGTGCTGAGCTCGCTGATGCACTCAACAAATAATTGTTAAGATTATTTTCGACATAAAAGGGCTTTCCGAGAGGGATGCCCTTTTATTGTATAACAAGCAAAAGCCCATCCCCGACAAGTGCAGGAATGGGCTTTTTATCTTATTTCGTTGCAGTTTTCCTTATTTTGGCTGCTTGCCAATGTAAGCCAGGATACCACCATCTACATAAAGGATGTGACCATTTACTGCATTAGATGCTTCAGAAGCCAGGAACACAGCTGGGCCTTCCAACTCCTCTGGATCCAACCAACGACCTGCTGGAGTCTTTGCACAGATAAAGCTGTCGAATGGATGACGGCTACCATCTGCCTGACGCTCACGAAGAGGTGCAGTCTGTGGAGTTGCGATATAACCAGGACCCAAGCCGTTACACTGGATGTTGTACTCACCATACTCAGAGCAGATATTACGTGTCAACATCTTCAAGCCACCCTTGGCTGCAGCGTATGCAGAAACTGTCTCACGGCCCAACTCGCTCATCATTGAACAGATGTTGATAATCTTACCATGACCCTTCTTGATCATACCTGGGATAACTGCCTTGGATACGATGAATGGTGCTGTGAGGTCGATGTCGATCACCTGCTTGAAGTCATCTACAGACATTTCAGTCATAGGAATGCGCTTGATGATACCTGCGTTGTTAACCAGAATATCGATTATGCCAAGTTCCTTCTCGATGTCAGCAACCATATTCTTCACCTGTTCCTCATCAGTTACATCACAGATATAACCCTTGGCATCAATACCCTTAGCCTTATAATCAGCAAGAGCCTGATCCATGTGATGCTGGCTACGGCAGTTGAAAGCAATTTTAGCACCCGCCTTGGCATAAGCCTCAGCAATAGCGAAACCGATACCGTATGCGGCACCTGTCACGAGGGCAACCTTACCCTCCAATGAGAATAGTTTGTTAAAGTCCATACTTCTATATTTTCTGTTGTTTGATTTGTTACGAGGGCAAAGATACAAAATATTTTTGAATCTAGCTCTTAATCAATACGAAAGATGCGACCTTTTTACTTATTTTCTCATTTTATTGACTACTTTTCCTAAGTTTGTCCCTTTTTACGATGTTATATTCATACCCTTATCGTATCTGAACACCCAATGTCTCTTCTATCACCTGGATAACCTGCGGGATGGAATCTGTTTCAAAATCACCCGTCAGACGCTTACTTTCATCAGAAGCTGTATATTTGACACCTGACAGTTCTGTCAATTTCTCCAATACTTCTGATAGAGGTGTATTGTTGAAATGCAAACGATGCGTAGCCCATGCCACATCGTTGATATCATAATCTGCCAACAACTCAGGCTGGGCAGCCCCTATCAACAGACGTGCCCGCTTGCCTTTAATCAGGAAAACACCTTCAGCAGAACTGCGAGCCGTGAAAAGCACCTTTCCGCCGGTTACCATCACTTCGGGAGCATCCGTTCTTTCATCCACCATAAACTGGGTACCGAGCACCCTTACATGTCCATGCTCTCCTACCACATCGAAAGGATGCTGTTCATTATGCTTCACCTGATAATAGATGCAGCCCTTCATCTCCACCTTTCTGCAATCATCTTCCTGATAGGAAAGAGAAGAATGAGGCATCAATGACACCTTCGTTCCATCAGGCAGATGATACGCCACTACTTCTGATTCGGCAGAAAGCGTCACCGTCTTTGGCTGCAAAAGCGTATAGACTCCTATGGTGAAGAGCACCAGAATAGATGCTGCCACAGCTATCCTGCGGATGCGACGCATGCGTAAAGAAACAGTTGCAGCATGCGAAACCTCTTCGTCAGCGATGCCAACCCGAGCCTTCACTTTCTGCAAAGCCTTCCTGGTATCCAGTTTACCCGGCTGAAAATACTTCAGCACAAATTCCTGTTCGTTCTTGTTGATCTTCATCATAGAATCCCTTTCTTCGTTTAAAATTGTCCTGTAATAGATGCAAAGAGCGTATTGGTATGCTTATACTTCTCGATGCCATTATATCGCTTACCCTTCGTATAGTGGATATTGTTTCTGCCATTTTCGATATTGAAGTCGCTTGTCAGCCATCCCAAAGACAGAAATACATCACCCGAACGGAAGGTCAAAGCCGACTTGATGCGGCAAGTCAGCCATTTTCCTCCATGATTCCTCACGGTTCGGATAGTTGCATTGCCATAAAGCTCATCTGTATAAGATGCAGGATGCCCCACACCTTGTGCATCCTTGATTTCGGTAAAAGACACCCTATCATTATAAAATGGCGTGATGCAGAGTCCCGGCTCGCATTGCAGCATCAAGCCCGCAGCACGACGCTTGCTCAACCACAAGGTAGGAGTACGAAAAGCCAAGCCTGGTGTCAGATTGATTTTAATCACCCTCTTCGGATCATATTCATCATCCTCATAACGTTCTATCAAGGGTCTATCCCCGTGGTTGTCGTTCCATTCTATTCCACAGGAAACACCGGCATAGGTCAGGGGACGGGACAGCAAATCCAACCAGGAACGGCGCATACCTATATTATAAGAGGTCTTGCCTTTCTGGATAGGTCCCTCAAACTGCACACTGGCATCGAGCAGTCCGATGCGATAGGCGCCATGAAACTGATTCATGTTTCCATCGGCAGTACGCACATCCACCACCGACGACAATCTTCCACCATATCGTGCAGGAAAGCCGCTCTTGTAGAAATCCACGTTTTTCACCACATCGGCATTGAAACTGGAGAAAAGACCCAGCGCATGATTCGTATTATAAAGCGGAGTACCATCAATCAGAAAAAGATTCTCATCGCCATTGCCACCATGCACATAGAGTCCGCTTGCCAACTCCTGTCCTTCTGCTACTCCACTCACACGCTGCAGGGTCTTCACCACATCAGGCGAAGACATCAGGGCAAACTCTGTCTTGATATCCTTGTTCGAAAAGGAGCGCTTGCCGGTTTGTGTGGTCAAAAGAGGAGAGTTCAAGTCGCCATCTACCACCACCTCAGGCAGTTTACCATCAACACGGAGTGCCATATTATGATGCATATCTTTCGAGAGATTCAGCTTCTCCACCTTGTCGGCATAGCCCACATACGAAAAGCGGAGCTGGTGCTCGCCTTCGGGCAGGGTAAGCGAAAAGAAACCATATTCATTGGTGGTTGTACCGATGCCATCCGTCAGATCATAGATGGTGGCATTAATCAGCGATTCGCCACTCTCGTCACGGACGTATCCGCTGAGAGTGTGGCGACGCTGAGCCTGCTGAACTTTGTGATTGATATTCGTGTAAGATGTTGATATTTGTTGTACGGGTTTTCGCTTCAATATCACATAGTTCGCATTGATATTATATAGAATATGAGTTTTCTCGAAAAGAGCCTTCAGTGCCTTCTTCACCGAAAGATGCCGGATGTCTGGTCCATCATACTTGATGTTCAATTCACCATCAAGCGATGAATCATAGACGAAGTTGATTTTCCTGATGCGGTGCAGCCAATCCATCTGCTGACGGATGGTGGTAGAAGTCTCTGCCTCCACCATCATCGTCGACGTACCCGCCAAAGTTGGAGTTGGCAAGGTTAGAATTGAGAGCGCAAAAATAATTTCTTTACCTTTCATAACTGTACTTTTATTCATTCTTTTATTGCTATAACGCAAGAACTACAGAATACCCCCATGAATGAAAGGTAAAATATAGAAAAAATCTGCAAGAAAATCGTCTTTCTTGCCTCGTAAGGTCTTTAAAGCCTTGGATATCTGATGTTCCACGGTCTTTTCCGACAGGTTGAGTTCTTCGGCTATCTCCCGATAAGTCATTCCGTCACGCCTGGTCATCAGAAATCACGCCGCATAAATCGGTAGGATTAATCTCTGTATCTATCGGAGACTGGCGGCGCATCCGGTCGATGCAGGCATTGCGCACAGAGGTATATAAGAAAGCCTTGATGTTTTCCGGCATGATGCTCCTACTTATCAATTTCACAAAACAATCCTGCACCATGTCTTCAGCCTCATCGATATCATGCAGATAATGAGTGACATAAAGACATAGCGGACGATAATACTGCTGAAATATCAAGTCTATCTCTTGCATAAACCTTCTCTACCTAAACTAAACTTTTATATAAACTCTCATATAACAAAATAACCCTCCAAATCCGCAAAGACTTGAAGGGTTATTTCATAATCTGTTGTCCCAGGCGGATTCGAACCACCACTGACAGAACCAAAAACTGTAGTGCTACCATTACACCATAGGACAAGCAAATCGGATGCAAAGGTAGTGGATTTTTTCTCCACTACCAAATATTTTCAATACTTTTAACGATTACTTAACGGTAATCAAGAAGTAGTTCTTCTTACCTTTCTGAACCAAAAGATACTTGCCGTCAATCAGATCTTCTGCAGTGATTACCTGGTCGAATGCATTGAGCTTCTCCTTGTTGAGTGAAACGCCACCACCCTTAACGAGCTTGCGCATCTCGCTCTTACTTGGGAAGATCTGCATACCTTCCTGGTTGAAGAGGTCAACAGCTGTACCACCGAGCAGGTTCTTGTCGAGGTCGTAGTGAGGAACATTAGCGAACACATCGTTCAATGTAGCCTCATCAAGCTGTGCCAAGTTCTCCTTGGTAGCCTTACCGAAGAGGATGTTGCTGGCTGCGATAGCCATATCCAAATCCTCCTGAGAGTGAACCATCACGGTAACCTCCTCAGCCAAACGCTTCTGGAGTACACGGCGACCTGGATCCTGCTTGTGCTCCTCTACGAGGGCATCGATAGTCTCCTTGTCAAGGTCGGTGAAGATCTTGATATACTTCTCTGCATCATCATCGCTTACGTTCAACCAGAACTGGTAGAAAGCATAAGGAGTTGTGCGGTTGCGATCCAACCAGATGTTACCGCTCTCTGTCTTACCGAACTTCTTGCCGTCTGCTTTGGTAATCAAAGGACAAGTGAGGCAGAAGCACTCTGCATCGTTACCCAATGTACGGTGAATCAACTCAGTACCGGTAGTCATGTTACCCCACTGGTCGTTACCACCCAACTGGAGGCGGACACCATACTTCTCATACTGATAGAGGAAGTCGTAGCCCTGGAGCAACTGATAGGTGAACTCTGTGAAAGACAAACCGTCACGAGCCTCACCGTTCAAGCGCTTCTGCACGCTATCCTTCGCCATCATATAGTTAACTGTGATGTGCTTACCTACCACGCGCGCAAAGTCGAGGAAGGTGAAGTCCTTCATCCAGTCGTAGTTGTTAACCAACTCAGCCTTGTTAGGCTCATTGCCATCGAAGTCGAGGAACTTAGATACCTGCTTCTTGATAGCTTCCTGGTTATGATAGAGAGTCTCAGAGTCGAGCAGATTACGCTCCTGGCTCTTGCCAGAAGGGTCGCCAATCATACCTGTAGCACCTCCCACGAGGAGATAAGGCTTATGGCCACAACGCTGCAAGTGACGCAACATCATGATACCGCAAAGGTGACCGATGTGCAGAGAGTCTGCAGTAGGGTCAGTTCCGAGATAGGCAGACACCATATGGGTGTTAAGGTATTCCTCAGTACCTGGCATAATCTGTGCCAGCATACCACGCCATTTCAATTCTTCAACAAAATTTTTTGCCATCGAATGTGATTTCTTTATATATTATATAATATGTATAAGGGGCCCAGCGAAACAGCCGGAAACTTACGGCACGGGATCATAGCCCGAACCACCCCAAGGGTTGCATCTCAAGATACGCCATATTGCCAAAGCCAGCCCCTTGAAAGGTCCATGCTTCCGTATGGCTTGCCTGGCATATTCAGAGCAGGTTGGCTGAAAGCGGCATGATGGCGGTGTATAGGGAGTGATGCACTTCTGATAGAACAGGATAGGAAGCAACAACAGCCAGGTCAGTACTTTTACGAATCCATGCCAGACGATATGCAGATACTTCATAGTTTCTCTACCAATCGTTGCAGATTCTTGTTCATCTTGGCATTCAGCTCAGCCGAATCGTGCAGTTTGCCATCCTGCCAGATGACGGCAAGCAGCAGCTGCTTGTCGGGCATCTGTGCCATACGCTCCATCAGCTCATGCTTCTGGGTGCGGTAAGCCTCACGGATCTGTCGTTTCACCCGATTGCGCTTCACGGCTCTCTTGAAGAATCGTTTCGACACGCTTACCATCAGTTCTACAGAAGCACTCTGCTCATCAGTCTTGTCAACAACAAGATACACCATCTTCAAGGGCCAAGCCGTCATAACATGGGCTTTACCGCTAAAGAGCTGGTCTATGAGCGTCTGCTTGCATAGGTGCTCTCTCTTTCCGAAAGTGTTATCTGTTTCTGTCAACATCATATAGTTTCTTATTTATTGTTTCGCTTCAGATAATCCTTCAGCGCTCCAGTCATGGATGGGAACTCCTTGGTAGGAGCCTCCAAGTCAATGCGAAGACCTTCGTCAGTTACAGTCTTCATGGTTGCCGGACCGAAAGCACCGAGAGCAATCTTGCCCTGCTCAAACTTAGGGAAGTTCTTCTTCAGGGCTTTTACTCCTGTAGGACTGAAGAAAATCATCATATCATAGTCGAACGACTTGATTTCTTCCTCTGTGAAGTCATTGCTTACCGTGCGATACATCACGCACTCAGTATGATTCAGCTTCTTCTCGTCGAGAAGGTTCTTCACATCATCATTGTGCACACTACTCAGTGGAACGAGATATTTCTCTCCTTTATGACGACTCATCTGTGCCATCAATCCGTCAATCTTACCAGTATCACCGAAGAAGACCTTGCGCTTACGATACTGTACATACTTCTGGATATAGAGTGCGATGGTCTCAATAACACAGAAATACTTCATATCCTCAGGAATGGTAATACGCATCTCCTTGGCTAATTTGAAGTAATTGTCCACTGCATGGCGAGATGTAAAAACGACTGCAGTGTAGTCTAACAGATTAATCTTCTGCTGACGGAATTCTTTCGCTGTAAGTCCCTCAACCTTAAAGAATGGGCGGAACACACATTCTACGCCGTACTCCTTCTCGATATCATAGTAAGGAGATTTCTCACTTGCCGGTTTTGGCTGAGAAACTAAAATTTTTTTAATCATCTTGTCTTAAAAGTTTATTTTCAAATAATGACTGATTAATACGAGTCCACCCCAAAGGGCAGACAGAGGTACTACTTCAAGGGCACAAAAGTACAAAATTATCTGCAAAAACAAGCCATTTCTTTTAAAAAAGATAAGATAACTCTTATAAAATGACAACATTTTCACCAATACGAGTACTATAATGGTATATATCACTGCTACCTGGAGCGATAAGTCGAAGTAAGACAGGAGCATAACTACCGGGAACAGCAGTACTCCCTCGCAGGATAACAGGAAGAGATACGCCTTGAGCCATTGTTCATTTTTTTTCTTATCGAAGAAAACCAGACCCGCTATGGTATAGAGCAAAGCCTTGATCAGGCAATAGCTCATCACATATCCGGCATAGATACAGATTACCCAATTCTGCTCGATGGTAAACGTATCGCTGATGGATGCCTTCGAGTAGAAGAAGTATCCGAGTGCCACCAGCAGGCAGGTCTGCAATACAAAGAAGAACTGGAAGCGAACCTCCGAACTCGTCTCCGTAATCACCGTAGTTCCCTCTCGCTGAACGCGGAAGAAGGCCTTTGCCTGGCGGAAAACGAAATGCTTCGACTTGGAGAATGCAATACATGCCAACACAAAGCACAAAAGCAGCAACGAGGTGATGAAGTTGTCGCCCGCCACCGTATAAGGCACCGGATCACCCGCCACACCCAGTCTTCCACCTCTTAGCTCAGGATGGAAGAGCGAGTCTTTCGAGAAGAACGACTCACGATAGTATTGTGGCAAGCTCACATCTCTGAAACTCTTGCCGGCCTTATGTCCGGGCAGATGCAGGGTATCGGGCATCCTGCTCCAGTGAGTAATCTCACAGGGTTTGATGTGCGCCCTGATCATGGAATCCTGTTGGGCAGGGGTCGCATTCTTAGGCAGCCAACTCAGCACCAGTTTAGGTGTGAGTTGGCTGCTATGTTTTTGCTGGACAGATTGCTGCTGTAATTCAGCTTCAATCTCCAGACCTGTATGTATCGAATCTGCTTGCTGCACCATTCTTTTCTATCGATTTCCTAAGAAACCGCTCTCTTATTGTTATTCGTTCCTTAAAGACCGAAAGCCTTCTTGATTTCATCTACCTTATCGAGCTTCTCCCATGTGAAGAGCTCTACCTTCATGGTCTTTGCTTCGTGATAACGGCTGGTGAAGGTCTTCTCCACTACCTCGTTCTTACGTCCCATGTGTCCGTATGCGGCAGTTTCAAAGAACATTGGCTGACGCAACTTCAACTGGCGCTCGATAGCCTTTGGACGGAGATCAAACATCTCGGCAATCTTCTTGGCAATCTCGCTGTCGGTCATATTCACATGGCTTCTGCCATAGGTATTTACGTAGATGCTTACAGGCTCTGCCACGCCGATAGCGTAACTTACCTGAACCAACATCTCGTCTGCCACGCCGGCAGCTACCATGTTCTTGGCGATGTAACGGGTTGCATAAGCTGCAGAACGGTCCACCTTACTAGAATCCTTGCCAGAGAAGGCACCACCACCGTGAGCACCCTTGCCACCGTATGTATCTACGATGATCTTACGGCCGGTAAGACCTGTATCTCCATGAGGACCACCAATCACAAACTTACCGGTAGGGTTTACGAAGTACTTGATGTCGTCGTTGAAGAGAGCCAATACCTTATCGCTCAAGTGAGTCTTTACTCTTGGAATCAGGATATTGATCACATCCTCACGAATCTTTGCCAACATGGCATCATCATCGTCCTCGCCATTTGACTTCTTGATGAAATCATCGTGCTGGGTAGAAACCACGATGGTATCGATGCGCTGTGGGATATTATCGTCTGAGTACTCGATGGTAACCTGGCTCTTAGAGTCTGGACGGAGATAAGTCATCACCTTACCCTCCTTGCGGATATCAGCAAGCACACGCATGATGAGCTGTGCCAGGTCGAGTGATACAGGCATGTAGTTAGCGGTTTCGTTTGTAGCGTAACCGAACATCATACCCTGGTCGCCAGCACCCTGATTCTCATCCTCCTCACGGCTTACACCGCGGTTGATGTCATCACTCTGCTCGTGGATGGCAGTGAGCACACCACAAGAGTCACCGTCAAACTGATACTCGCTCTTGGTATAACCGATTTTCTTGATGGTCTTGCGGGCGATAGTCTGCAAGTCAACATATACATTAGAGCGAACCTCGCCCATGATTACTACCTGACCAGTAGTACAGAAGCTCTCGATAGCGCAGTGAGCATGGTCATCGTATGCCAGGAACTGATCGAGCAAAGCATCTGAAATCTGGTCGGCCACCTTATCTGGATGTCCTTCAGAAACTGATTCTGATGAAAACAAATATGCCATATTTTTCCTTTATTTTCTGTTATTAATTGATGTTCTTTATTTTGCGGCTGCAAAGTTACGCATTTTTTTTCAGATTCTGCCATATTCAGCCGAAAAATAGAGCAAATACAGCCGAATAACCCTCCTTTTGTAGCTGAATTATAACCATTTACTCTTCCCTGTGCTTGATATTGCGTGGATGATGGTATAAGATGGCCTTCCTGAGGTCGGAAGTTTCGATATGCGTATAGATTTCCGTAGTTCCGATGTCCTCGTGTCCCAGCAGTGCCTGAATCACTCTCAGGTCGGCTCCACCCTTGAGCAGAGCGGTGGCAAAACTGTGTCTCAGCGTATGGGGCGAAATGGTTTTCTTGATACCCGCATCCTGTGCCGCATTCTTGATCATGATGAGAATCATCACACGGGTAAGATGGGCACCTCGGCGGTTCAGAAAGACATAATCTTCCTCTCCGGGCTTGATCTTCATGAGATTGCGGTCGAGATACCACAGGTGAATTTCCTTTAATGCCCTGTCAGAGATAGGCACCAGCCTCTCCTTCCGTCCCTTTCCCAGAACTCTGATAAACTTATCCTCCTCAAAGATCTGACTGATCTTGAGATTCACCAGTTCCGTAACACGCAGTCCGCAGGAGAAAAGGGTTTCGATGATAGCCTTGTTGCGCTGCCCTTCCCATTTCGAGAGATCGATGGCAGCCTCCAGCATATCCACCTCCTCTACAGAGAGATATTCCGGCAAATGTTCGCCTATCTGCGGCGAAGGCAACAGTTCGGTAGGATCATCCTTGATATAGCCGTCGGTCACCAGATAACGGTAGAAGGAACGCACACCACAGAGGATGCGAGCCTGTGAGCGGGCAACGATGCCTTTGTCGTGAAGACTTGCCGAGAAGTTCTCCAGATTTTCCAGCTTCATATCCACCAGTGCCACATCGTTCTGGCGGGCATATTCTATGAGATATTCCAGGTCGTGGCGATAGGCCTCAAGCGTATTATACGTATAGTTTCGCTCCAGCTTGAGGTACCTCATATAATTCCTGATGATGTCATTTGCCATTTTCTTATCTAATTTCTTGTCAGTTTCCAATTTTATTATTACCTTTGCATCAGGGTTAGCTATGAGATAGATAACCTATGCATCTGCAAAGATACAAAAAATTAATGATACAGACTTAAAAAATCATGTGATTATGAAGATACAGATTATCAATGGTCCTAATTTGAACCTCCTGGGCGTTCGCGAGCCAGGCATTTATGGCAGCAATTCTTTCGAGAGCTATCTGCCTAAGTTGAAGGCTAAATACCCTGATGTTGAGATAGAATACTATCAGAGCAACATCGAGGGCGAGCTTATCAACAAGTTGCAGGAAGTAGGCTTCACCTACGATGGCGTAGTGCTCAATGCGGGTGCCTACACCCACACCAGCATAGCCTTGCAGGATTGCATCCGCAGCATGAAATGCCCTTGCGCAGAGGTACATATCTCCAATGTGCACAAGCGCGAGGAGTTCCGCCATCACTCTTACATCTCCTGCGCCTGCCTGGGAGTCATCTGTGGATTCGGTCTGGCTTCCTACGACCTTGCCATCGCAGGTATCTTATCACAAAAGGAAAACGGGGAGTAAGATGACCGAAACAGAATTGATAGACAAATATATCTGCCAACATATTGAGCCAGAGGGAGATTACCTTTACCGCCTCTACCGTGCCACCAATATCCATACCATCCACGGACGTATGGCGAGTGGACACATCCAGGGCAGATTACTCAAGATGCTGGTTCAGATGATTCGCCCCAAGAATATTCTTGAGGTGGGAACCTTCAGTGGCTACAGCGCCATCTGTCTGGCTCAGGGATTGCAGGAAGGAGGCAAGCTCTATACTTTCGAAATCAATGACGAGATGGAAGATTTCACCCGTCCCTGGATTGAGGGTTCAGATGTTGCCGACAAGATTGATTTCCGTATTGGCGATGCCAACGAAGAAGCACCCAAACTGGGGGTGATGTTTGATCTGGCTTTTGTGGATGGTGACAAGCGCACCTATATCGAGACATACGAGATGGTGATGAAGATCCTGAATCCTGGCGGATATATTCTGGCAGACAATACGCTGTGGGACGGGCACGTCATCGACCCTGCCTACGACCGTGACCATCAGACCAAGGGCATCCGAGCATTCAATGACCTGATAGCCAACGACCCTAGGGTGGAAGTAGTCATCCTGCCGCTGCGCGATGGCTTGACACTCATCAGAAAGAAATAAAGGAGTTAACTCAGCAGTCTTTTGCTCAATGCTCTCACCGGATACCACACGGCAAGCCAGCCTACGGCGATAACCGTTACAAAGATGATGGCTACATCAGAATAGTGAACGCTTACCGGATAGGCATTTACGATGAAGGAACCCTCAGAGTCGCCCAGTCTTACGAAGCCATACTGCTGCTGCAGCCAGCAGAGCAACAGACCCAGTCCGATACCTATCACGGCACCAATCACCGCAATCATTCTTCCCTCGAAGAGGAAGACACGGGTAATCTGCTTGTCATTGGCACCCAGATTCCGCAACGTCACCACATCGTTCTTCTTATCGATGATGAGCATCGAGAGCGAACCGATGATGTTGAAACATGCCACTACGAGGATAAAAGTCAGGAAGATGTAAGCCATCAGCTTCTCTATCGACATAATCTTGAAAGTATCTTCCTGCTGCTCAAATCTATCCAGCACCTTATACTTGGTGCCGGCAATCTTCTGCATCTCAGCCTTTACTGCCTGCAGGTCACTACCCTCCTTCAGGCGGATTTCCAGATCAGAGAGCATACCCTGCTGCCCGAAGAGGTTGCGCGCAAAGGCAATGGAGGTGATGATATAATTCTTGTCGTATTTCGACTGCTTGACGGCGAAGAGCACACCCGGAGAATTCAGCGAATCAACCACGAAGCCGGCATCCGGATTCATCATATCCAACTGTCCTTCCTTCTGTGGAGCATAAATCTTCATAAAACCATCCCATTTTGCCCCGATACCCAAGGTCTGCGCCAGACGGATACCCACGGTTCCATACTGCAAATTGGCTGCATGGAGCGAGAAACTGCCATCACCATAAAGGATGTCGTTGATATGTGACAACTCAGAGAAGTTGTCGTCCACGCCCTTGATCCTCACCATAGCCTGACGGTCGTCATAGATTGCCAGCGCCTGGTCTTCCACGGTTTCAGTAGCCACATCTACCTGTGGCAGCATACGTATCTGCGTCAATATCGGGTCATCGGCAGGCGCCGTCTTTCCCTCCATCGGCACCACCTTCAACTGCGGGTCGAAGCTCGTAAAGAGCGTAGCCACCAGGTCGTGGAAACCATTAAATACGCTCAGCACGATGACGAGTGCCATCGTTGCCACAGCCACACCAATCACAGAGATGGAGCTGATCACATTGATAACGTGTGTACTCTTCTTGGAAAAGAGATACCTGCGAGCAATAAAGAATGGAAAATTCATTTGTCTTTTTACTTTTTTACTTCTTCAAGAGTTCATCAATGCGCTCCAGATAATCCAGGCTGTCGTCCAGGAAGAAACGGAGCTCAGGAATGATGCGCAACTGATTTCTCACCTTTCTGCCCAGGTCGAAGCGGATAGTCTTCTCGTTGGCATTGATATTCTTCAGAATCTCCTCACCCTTTTCAGATGGGAACACGCTGAGGTAAGCAGTGCAGATGCTAAGATCCGGGCTCACTCTTACCTTAGTAACACTTACCATCACACCATGCATCATGCGGGTCTGTGACTGGAAGATAAGACTCAACTCCTTCTGGAGCAGTCTTGATATACGGTTTTGTCTTGTTTCTTGCATAACTATTAACTATAAACTATAAATTATAAACTATTCAAGGTCCACGTGTGTAACGTCCACCTGCTCATGCAGGAATATCAACGCCGATTCCTTGAATTTCTCCTCACTTTCTGTAGTCAGATACTTGCAGCTACCACCCTTTGTCACCATCTGTTCCATCTTAGGATGTCGCTGCAGATAATCCTGCAGACTGTTGGCCACATATTGTCCCTGTGGCACCACTCTCACGCCGTCGGGAAGATTCTTCACGATGCTGCTCATGAGCAGTGGATAATGGGTGCAACCCAGGATGATGGTATCAATGTCCTCATCCATACGCATCAACTGGTCGATGCGCTTCTTGACGAAATAATCAGCACCAGGACTATCTGCCTCGTTAGCCTCTACGATGGCAGCCCAGAGCGGACAAGCCACTCCGCTTACCTGGAGATCCGGCCAAAGCTTACCAATCTCCATCTTATAGCTTTCACTCTTGATGGTTCCCTCTGTGGCAAGGATACCTACATGGCGGCTCTTGGTCAGGGTACCAATCACCTCGGCAGTTGGCCGGATGATGCCGAGAACCCTTCTCTCAGGATCCAGCTCCGGGATGTCTCTCTGCTGGATAGAGCGCAAAGCCTTAGCCGATGCCGTATTGCAACCCAGGATTACCAGATGGCAACCCATGGAAAAAAGCTTCAGCACAGCCTGGCGCGTAAACTTATACACCACCTCGAAGGAGCGCGAACCGTATGGCGCACGGGCATTGTCGCCCAGATACATATAGTCGTACTGCGGCAACATCTGGCGCAAGCCATGCAGGATGGTCAAGCCGCCATATCCGGAATCAAAGATTCCGATAGGTCCGGGATTGGATGGCAGAATCATTTCAGTTTCTCCTCCAGCACTGCTGTAATATCCTCGCCCATCTCTTCACTCAGATAAGGTGTGGCGTTGTTGTCGGTATTGATGATGAAGGCAAATCCCTTCTCCTTGCCAATCTGCTTGGCTACCTCGTTGATCTGGGCCTTGAGAGGAGCATACGCATCGTTCTCAGCCTGATTCAGGAGTTTGGCAGCCTCAGCCTTGAAGGCGATGTTCTTCTCCATCAACTCACGCAGTTCAGCCTGACGCTTATCCAGGATAGTCTTGGCATACGAGCGCTGACCGTCAAGGAATTCCTCATACTTGGTATTAAACTCAGTTTCCACGCGCTTGGTTTCCTCATCATACTTTGCGCGGAGTTCATCCATATTATGCTTGGCTATGGCATAACCAGGCATGGTATGAAAAACCTGCTCAAAGCTGAAGTAGCCAAATCGCAATGCTGGCTGTGCAACGATAGCTGCTGGTTGTTCCGCCGGAGTCTGGTTTTGCTGTGCAGAAGCCGAAAGGGCAACAAGAGCGAGCGCCAAAAATAGGAGATTCTTTTTCATAATGCGTGATACCTTTTTATATATGATATGAATATACTAGATGATAAATAAGGGCAGGCACTTGTGCCTGCCCTTAGCTTTTTATAGAAATACTTACGTTTGATTACTTGATCTTAGCCTGTACTTCCTTGGTAACATCTACCACGTTGGCGCCAGTATAGATAGCTGTGCCTTCCTCCATGATGTATGTATAGTTACCAGCCTTACCTACAGCCTCGATAGCTGTACGTACCTTAGCGATGATAGGCTGCATGAGCTCACTGCTCTTCTTCTGCAACTCCTGCTGACCATCCTGGTAAGCCTGCTGAATCTTCTGCTGAAGACCCTGCAATTCTGTTTCCTTCTGCTGCTTGGCAGTAGCATTCATTGTGCTTGCACCCTTCTGGTACTCGTCTGCCTTGCGCTGGAACTCATCCTGCATAGACTTGAGGTCGTTCTCCTTCTGCTTCTGGAGAGCTTCCAACTCGCCGTTGGCCTTAGCTACGTCTGGCAAAGACTGCATGATCTGCTGAGTATTTACCTTACCGAACTTCTGTGCCATCATTGTCATTGGTGCGCAAAGCATCAACATTAAAATAAGCTTTTTCATTTCTGTTTATTCTTTTTTAATTATTATTCTTAATTGGTTATGCCGAGGGCGGAGTTTTCCTGCCGCATCCTCTCTTATCGGCTGCAAATATACAATTATTTCTTGAAATAACCTAGATTATTTCCTGGAATAACACTTATTATTTGTTAGAATAGCCTAATTTCTGGAGTACCTCGTTGCTGATGTCTATTTTTGGCGAGCCAAAAATGATGCCATTGTTGCTGGCTCTGTCGAGAACAAGCGAGTAGCCGCGCAGGTTGGAAATCTCCTTCACGGCATTGTAAATCTCCTCCTGGATAGGTCCCATCAGTGCCTCGCGCTTCTTGTAAAGCTCTCCCTCGGCACCGAAGTATTTCTTCTTCAGGTCGCTGGCTTCCTTCTCCTTCTGCATAATGGAGTCCTGCTTGGCCTTCTTCTGCTCCTGTGAGAGGAATACTACCTCGTTCTGATAGTTCTTGTACATGGTGCTTGCTTCCAGATTGAGCGCCTCTACCTCGGCCTGCCACTTGCGGCTCACCTGGTTCAACTGCTCGTTGGCACGCTCATAAGCTGGGATATTGCGCAGGATGTACTCCATATCCACCAATGCATATTTCTGTGCATGTGCTGAGATGGCTGCTACAGCCATCATCAGCATCAATACTATTTTCTTCATAAAATCCGTCTTTAGAATTCCTGACCCAAGATGAAGTGGAACTGACTTCCACCCTTCTTATACTGGCTACCGTTCCATACCTTGTCGAAACCGTAAGCCCAGTCGATACCCATCAGACCCACCATTGGCAGGAAGATACGCACACCGACACCGGCACTGCGCTTCATGCTGAATGGGTTGAAGTCCTTGGTATCATACCAGGCGTTACCTGCCTCTACGAAGGTCAAACCATAGATAGTGGTATTGCCCAGGAGGAATGGATAACGGAGCTCCAATGAGAAGCGGTCGTATGCATAAGCATAGTAACCGGTGGTACGGCCGTAAGATACGGAACCGTTCTCGTAACCACGGAGTCCGATGGTTTCCTCACCATAATAGGATGAATAACCGCTCATACCGTCACCACCCACATAATAGGTCTCGAATGGACTCTTCTTGTACTTGTTGTAAGCACCGAGCAAACCGAGTTCTACACGGGTCATCAATACGAAGCACTTCTGACCCTCTGTAAGTGCGGTATAGGTCTTTGCCTTGAACTTCCACTTGTGATACTCTATCCAGCGGTATTTCTCCTGCTGCTCTGCAGAGTAGGTTGGAGACTGGGAGTTGTTGGCGAGGTTCTTGTAATCCTTGTTGTCGAACGCACTCCATGGTGGAGTAAGGTTCACACTTGCCTCAAACTCTGAACCACGACGTGGGAAGAGCTGGTTGTCGGTTGACGTACGGTTCAATGCGATGGTCAAGTTCAAGTTGTTCGCATTACCGTTGGTCATCAGCATATAGCTCCAGTTCTTCATCATGTAGCGCTGGTAAGCCAACTGCACAGACAAGGTGAAGTAATCATCCGGCCAACGGAGGCGCTTACCCCAACCGAGGCTCACACCCACCATCTGGATGTACTTGTCTGGATCGTAATAATTCTCGTAGTTATTATAGTAACCCGTACCATAACCATACATGTAGCTCATGTAGTTGTTCATGTAGGCACTATTATAATAGTTGCTTGACACGTCGGTACTCTTACTGTAGTATGCACCTACGCTGAACTGGATAGGACGCTTGCCACCAAACCAGTTGGTAGAGTAGCTTACGTTGTAGCTCTGATAGTAGGTACCGTTGGTCTGTGCACCGATACTCAGCACCTCACCGTCACCGATAGGCATGATACCACGGTGCTCCTTGTTCTTGTTGAAGAGGTTTGCCATAGAGAAGTTGTTGAGCTTCAAGCCCACACGTCCGATGACACCCGTCTGACCCCAACCGAGCGAGAACTCAATCTGGTCGTTACTCTTCTGCTCCAGGTTCCAGTTTACATCCACAGTACCGTCCTCGTAGTTAGGCTTTACATCTGGTGAAACCTTCTCAGCATCGAAGTGACCCATGGAAGCCAACTCACGTGCCGAACGCATCAGGGCATCCTTAGAGAAGAGGTCGCCTGGCTTGGTACGAAGCTCACGGCGTACTACGTTCTCATAGAGACGGGTATTTCCATTGATACGTACGTGGCTCAGGTAAGCCTGAGGTCCCTCTGTCACGCGCATCTCCAGATCGATGGAATCGCCGTCGATGTTCACTTCGGCAGGATTGATGTTAGAGAACACGTAACCATTGTTGTAATAGAGGTTGCCCACAGCATCTTCATCTTCCTGCAATCGCTTGCCCAGGAGTTTCTGGTTATATACATCGCCCTTCTTCATGCCGAGCACGGCATTCAGATAGTCGGTAGCATATACGGTGTTGCCCACCCAGTTGATATTGCGGAGGAAGTAGCGCTTACCCTCATCTACCTTGATATATACGTTGACGTGCTTCTCGTCGAAGTTGCTTACGCTGTCTTCCAGGATCTGCGCATCACGATAACCATACTCGTAGTATTTGTCGATGAGTTTCTGCTTGTCTTCCTTCCATCTCTCAGGAGTAAACTTCTTCGATTTGAAGAAAGTAGCAAACTTGCCAGCCTCGTGGGTCTTGGCAAAGGCACCCTTCGAGAAGAATCCACCCTTGATCTTTCTGTCCGAAAGTTTCTCGTTACCATCGATGGTAATCTGGTGAACCTTGATTTTCTGTTTCTTATCTACGATTACGTCCAGGATTACCTGACCCTTGTTAGCCACATCATCGCGCTGGTTGATCTGGATTTCAGCATTCTTGAATCCCTTGTCATCGAAGTATTTCTTGGCAAGGATCTTGGCACGGTCGAGCATATTAGGTGTTACCTGCGTACCCTTCACCATACCGAGTTTCTGCTCCATATCCTCACGCTCGCTTTTCTTCAAACCCACATAGTGGATGTCAGAGATACGAGGTCTTACTGCGAGATAGATGTGAAGATAAAGTTTTTCACCCACGATAGAGTCGGCAGCGATAGCGACTTTAGAGAAAAGTCCATGTTTCCAATAGCGCTTGACGGCATTGGTAATAGCGTCGCCTGGCACTTCAATCTCTTCTCCCACTGTCAGGCCCGAGATACCAGTGAGCACATAGTCTTCGTATCCTTCCACACCCGACACATTGATACCTCCAAGGGTCAAGGTGCGAGGGGTTCCGGCATACGAGATATCTGGATGTACTATCTTGTCTTGTGCCATAACCTGCACACTCGCCATGATGCCGAATAGCAGGATGAAAATCTTTCTTAGCTTGTTCATTTATACCTTATTATATATATAGTATCTATTTTTCGTCCTTTTTCCCCCTTTTACTTCTCTTCCTCTGCTTCTACCTGAGCCTCGGTCTTGCCGAAACGGCGCTGGCGCGACTGGTAGCTCTCAATAGCCTTATGCAGGCACTCCTCGTTGAAGTCTGGCCAATAGGTATCGCAGAAATACAACTCAGAATAAGCAATCTGCCACAACAGGTAGTTGCTGATACGCAACTCGCCACCTGTACGGATCAGGAGCTCCGGGTCTGGCATGAAGTTGGTCTCCAGGTGCTTCTCGAAGTTTTCCTCGGTAAGCATCTTCTCAACCTCCTCATAGCTGGCACCCTTCTCCATAACCTCCTTCACGGTCTTCTTCATCGCATTCATGATTTCCCAGCGCGAAGAGTAGCTCAGGGCTACTACCATGGTCATGGCATCGTTCTTGGCGGTATGGTCCATGGTCTCCTGCAACTTGTCCTGCACAGCCTGTGGCAGACGCTTCAAGTCGCCGATCACGCGGAACCGCACATTGTTCTTCATGAAAATCTCATCCTCCAGAGAAGTCAGTACCAGTCCCATCAGGGCAGAAATCTCGTCGGCAGGACGATTCCAGTTTTCAGTAGAGAAAGTATAGAGAGTAAGGTACTTCACACCGAGGCGAGTACATTCTGATGTAATGCAACGCACTGCGTCAACTCCAGCCTGATGGCCGTAGCTGCGTTCCTTACCTCTTTCTGTTGCCCAGCGTCCATTGCCATCCATGATGATAGCGATGTGCTCAGGTATTCTGTTCATATCCAAGTTGTTCATATCTTATTCTTTAATTAAGAGTTCTTATTCTTCTTTATTACACGTTTTACACTTTGCGCTGAAGCTGTAGGTGAACGAGACTTGCAGCATGGAGTAGCAGTCCTGGTTTTTCCAGAGTCCGCTGCTCTTGATGCCATAAGGGTCTTTCACCCCATCCAGTTCATCGCTCAGCGAGAAATGGATGCTCCAATCTACGCCTACGTTCATCCGTTCGTTTATCTTGTATTTCGCCCCGATGCCCAAAGGCACGTTGGCGGTAAACACATTCTTCTGCTCTCCTTTCACAAAGGTGGCTCCCAGACCTCCGAAGATGAAAGGCACCAGCCTCCTGGCTCCTCTGTAGTCCCTGCCGGTGCCGTAAGGCCAGAAGTTGTACTCGAAGACGAGGCTCATATCCACCAGGGTATTGCTGAAGGAGTAGGCTTTCCCATCCAGGTCGGGATAATCGGTCTTCACCTTGTCGTTAGAGCCTTTCAGCTTGCCCAGCCCCAGGTTGAACCGCAGATCCTTGTAGGGATCGAAGCTGTATCTTCCCACGATGGCTGCCATCGGCTGCTGGTGGGCAAGGATATTGCCGTTCAGGTCGCCTTCATAGGCAACCAGTCCCACACCGGCACCAATCTCCAGACGATACTGGTAATCGTCTTGTGCCCTCATCACCTGCAACGGCAAGAGGAACAAGACCGGCAGCAACAAGCATTTACACAAGTTTCTCCTCATGTCTATACCTTATGCGATATGAATAGATTCCCGAGGGTCTTATTCGAAGATAGTCGGGTCCTTGATCCAGCCATCCTTGTTGAAGCGGCCCTTCCATACGCTGCCGTTTCTTACTACCCAGTAGAATTTGTCCTTGTCGCGGCAGAAGCCGAAGCGCTGGGTGGCAGCAGAGAATCCGGCTGGCATGGTTACGAGTGAATCTACACCCCATGTCAGTCCGTTGTTCTTGCTCTTATACCATTTGCCGTTGCTTCCGAGAGCTACGAAGCCAGAATCTGCACCGCAAACGAGCACCTGATCCATCATTGGCATCTTGCCACTCTGGAGAGAATCATATTCTATATAGTTCCATGCGCTTTCTGGAGCATTAGCAGAGTAATCAGCCACATGATTCCAGGTGGTAGCGATGGTATCGCCGTAGCTGGCATCACGGATTCCCAGGAGGAGTACGTTCTCGGCATTCTTCACAGAAGCGATGGTAGAAACATTCATGCTCAGGTTCTGGGTTGGCAGGAGTGAGAAAGCTGCATCCAATTTCTGGGCAGCCCAGGTTGCGCCATTGTCCTTAGACACGGCGATGCCTGTAGCGGTGAAGGCATAGAGATACTTGCTGCTGGCACCTACCAACTGCTTGAGCTGGCTATCCTCGCCTACCAGACTCCAGGTTGCAGCATCGTCAGAAGCATACACCTTGCCATCTGAGAGGATGTAGAGCTGATCGCGCATCTGCACGGCGTTCTGATAATCGGCAGCTGCGAAAGCCTGGTTGGCTGTTACCTCAGTCCAGTTGTTACCATCGCTTGCAGCACTCTTGTATATCTTCATTCCCCCGAGGGTCTTGCCGAATACATAGATATGGTTTCCGATATGGTTTTCCAGGGCAAGCACCTTCAAGTCGCTGAGTGCAGCGAGCTGCTCATTGAGTTGAGCCTTGGCTTGCCAGTTGAACTCATTGCCTTCCTGCTGATGCACGTTCACCTCTACTTTGTAAGTTACGTAGGCATTGAGCGAGTTGTTATATACACGAACCATTCGTGGCTGAGAGAAATCGATGGAATCGGTGCTGGAATAATACTTTGCCGAATCGATCTTCTCAGGGCAATTCTTGTGCATGATGAAGATAGGGCTGCTGTTCTTGCTGCTGATGGTAGCCAATACGGCAGCGGTCCTTGTCTTGGTAGGCAAGGAATCTACGTTATAGATATGGCGGGTAGCCTGATCTATATAAAAATGATAGTTAGCTCCATTCACTTTATCAGCGATCAGAGTATCCTTGCCTGCAGTAGTCTTCGTGTATCTACCGAGCTTTCCCAAAGAGAAACCCGTGATGGCTGTATCATTTGTATATTCTACTACCGTCTCGTCGCTGTTCAAGCATGAAGAGAGCGACAAAGTAGCTGCAACAAGTGCTATAAAAGCTAAAAATTTACTTTTCATTCTATCCAATTTTTCTTTTTAGCTGCAAATTTACGGAGAATTCTTTAAAAAATCGCCCTTTTCTCCTTATTATTATGCTATTTATTGATTTTAGGGGCATTTTTTATATTTTTTAGTGATTTAGAGGAGCAAAAACGAAGAAATCCCGCTTCTTTTGCAAGAAACGGGATTCCATATTTAGTATAAATTCGAAATGTCGAATTAGAGCTGTGGACCAGCTGCAACGAGAGCCTTACCAGCCTCATTGTTTGTGTACTTAGCGAAGTTCTTGATGAAACGAGCAGCCAAATCCTTAGCCTTCTCCTCCCACTGAGAAGCATCAGCGTATGTATCGCGTGGATCCAAGATCTCAGTAGCTACACCTGGCAACTCTGTTGGAACCTTGAAGTCGAACATAGGGATCTGCTTTGTTGGAGCCTTGTCGATGTCACCGTTCAGGATAGCGTCGATGATACCACGTGTATCGCGGATAGAGATACGCTTGCCAGTACCGTTCCAACCTGTGTTAACGAGGTATGCCTTAGCATTGTTCTTGTTCATCTTCTTAACCAACTCCTGAGCGTACTTTGTTGGGTGCAACTCCAAGAATGCCTGACCGAAGCAAGCAGAGAATGTTGGAGTAGGCTCTGTGATTCCGCGCTCTGTACCAGCCAACTTAGCTGTGAAACCAGAGAGGAAGTAGTACTGAGTCTGCTCTGGAGTCAGGATAGATACTGGAGGCAATACACCGAATGCATCAGCTGACAGGAAGATAACCTGCTTAGCAGCTGGAGCAGAAGAACCTGGCTGGATGTTGTTGATGTGGAAGATTGGGTAAGAAACACGAGTGTTCTCAGTTACGCTCTTATCAGCGAAATCAATCTTACCATCAGCAGCTACAGTTACGTTCTCGAGGAGAGCGTTGCGCTTGATAGCGTTGTAGATATCTGGCTCAGACTCCTTGTCAAGGTTGATAACCTTAGCGTAGCAACCACCCTCGAAGTTGAATACACCATTGTCATCCCATCCGTGCTCATCGTCACCGATCAACTTACGCTTAGGGTCTGTTGACAATGTAGTCTTACCTGTACCAGAAAGACCGAAGAAGATAGCTGTATTCTCACCGTTCATATCGCAGTTAGCAGAGCAGTGCATAGAAGCCATACCCTTCAATGGCAAGAAGTAGTTCATCATAGAGAACATACCCTTCTTCATCTCACCACCATACCATGTGTTGATGATAACCTGCTCCTTAGATGTTACGTTGAAAGCAACGCAAGTCTCTGAGTTCAAGCCGAGCTCCTTGTAGTTCTCTACCTTAGCCTTAGAAGCGTTGTAAACAACGAAGTCTGGCTCGAATGCCTCAAGCTCCTCAGCTGTAGGACGGATGAACATGTTTGTTACGAAGTGAGCCTGCCAAGCAACCTCAACGATGAAACGAACAGCCATACGTGTATCCTTGTTAGCACCGCAGAAACCATCTACTACATAGAGGTTCTTGTTGCAGAGCTCCTTAACAGCGAGATCCTTAACAGTACCCCAAACCTGCTCAGACATTGGGTGGTTATCGTTCTTGTACTCCTCTGTTGTCCACCATACAGTGTCCTTAGAGTTCTCGTCCATTACGATGTACTTATCCTTAGGTGAGCGACCAGTGTAGATACCTGTCATAACGTTAACTGCACCTAACTCTGTCTGCTGACCCTTCTCGTAACCCTCGAGACCAGCCTTTGTCTCCTCCTCGAACAACTGCTCGTAAGAAGGATTGTGAGCGATTACTGTAGCACCAGTAATGCCGTACTTTGTCAAATCTAACTTTGCCATTTTTTCTAAATGTATTTAAGTTGTGAAATATTTTTTTCTGAAACTTTATCCTAATATTCAAAATGGGATTTCCAAAACCCTTTTTTCCTAAAACCGCCGCAAAGTTACAAAAAATATGTTTTATGGCAAAGATTCTTAGATAATATTCTTGCTTTTTAAAACCTTTTTAGGTTAAAGAATTAAAAAATCGACCAATTCATCTATAATTTGCCATATTGACTTTGCAAATATTCGCCGCAAATCTGCTTCATCTAAATTCATTTTCCACCTATTATATATATAGGGGTTCAGAAGGCACATAAAAGCCTATGGATGACACCAGAAGAAGCCGGAAGAAAAAAATAACGGAAAACATTTTGCGGTTTCCGGATTTTGCCTTATCTTTGCAACACCTTTGCTGCATCTTTACTGATGATTCCTGCAGGAATAAACATCGATCAAAATAACAAGAATATATAAATACTACGACTTATGAAAATTAATAATCTGAGCGAGCATAACTGCATCATCAACCGCTATCTGGCTGAGATGCGCGACTGCGAGTATCAAAAGAACCGACTCCTCTTCCGCAACAACATCAAGAGAATCGGCGAGTATGAGGCCTTCGAGATTTCAAAGACCCTCAATTACGAGACCAGAGACGTGACTACCCCTCTTGGTGTAGCCCAGGTTAATTTCCCTACCGACAAGATTGTCATCGGTACGATCTTCCGTGCCGGTCTGCCTTTCCATGAGGGTTTCCTCAATATCTTCGACCACTCCGGCAATGCTTTCGTGAGTGCCTATCGCGAATATACCAACAAGGAGCATACCGAGGTGGGGGTTCATATCGAGTATCTGGCTACTCCCGACCTTACCGGCAAGACGCTCATCATCGCCGACCCGATGCTTGCCACCGGTATCAGCATGGAGATGGGCATGAAGGCGCTCCTTACCAAGGGAACCCCTAAGCACATCCATGTAGCCTGCGTCCTGGCTTCGCCAGAGGGCATCGAGCACGTCAAGAAGACTTTCCCGGAGGATAAGACTACCATCTGGTGTGCTTCCATCGACGAGGGACTGAACGAGCACAAGTATATCGTACCAGGCTTCGGTGATGCGGGCGACCTCTGCTACGGAAGCAAGCTCTAAAGCGAAAAACGGCTGCACAGAAAGCCACTTTCGTTTTCACTCTTCACTCTTCACATTTTAGCGTTAATCAGCTAAGTATCAGCAAAATAAACTGGTGAAGAGTCAGGCTTCACTCTTCACCACTCTTCACCTCTCTTCACCTTATCACGAAGCTCAGCCATCATTGAAGACAGAAGCTGGTCATCATTGGAGACAGAAGTTGGTCATCATTGAAGACAGAAGCTAGTCATCATTGAAGACAGAAACGTTGTTCCTGAAATGATTTCGCCCTCCAAAAAAGTCAGGGTGAAGAGTGGTGAAGAGTGGTGAAGAGTCAGCCCCAACTCTTCACCCACAATACGTACTGAATATCAGCAGTTTACACTCAAAACGTGAAGGGTGAAGAGTAAAAACGAAAGTAGCGTTTTATTCGCAGGAATACGATGCAGCAACGCTTGCCTTCAAAATTCCTTCACGACCTAACGAATCTTGCCTCACCACGGCAAGATATTGCCCTGGCAGAGGGCAATATTGTGCCGTAGTGAGGCAAAAAACACAAATACCTAATAATGGAATGAGCTGCCGCCCAGGAACTCTCGCAAGAGGGAGGTTGGAGGCAGATTATTATAAGGTATTCCCTTGAAATACTTCAGGAACTTCAGCAGGCGGTAAGCCTCAGCAAATTCCTCACAATTCTCCGGCACCTGCTGCAACAGCGGTTCTGCCTGCATCTTGATGACCGACAACTCATAGAGCATCGCCGTGTTCAGCATGGCATCGGCATTCTCCTGGAATGGGAAAATCCACCTGTTCTCTCCGGATCTTACCGATGGCCAGCGGCGGATGGTTTCCTGGGCAGATACACCTCTATATTTATAGTCGCGGATGATGCGGCGCAGCAGACGATTATCCGTTGTAGGGATGTAATTGTGATTATCCAGCAGAATGGTGGTCAGCGCAGAAGCATACACACGGAAAATCTGCTCTTCAGGAATATGCGCCGTAAGCTCCGGATTCAGGGCATGGATTCCCTCTACCACCAGAACATTGTTAGGCTCCAGCTTCAGCTTTTTTCCACTCTTCACACTCTTGCCCGAAGGGAAATCGTATTTCGGCAGTTCCACCTCCTCGCCACGGAAGAGCGCATTAAACTGCTCGTTGAGCAAATCGAGATTCAGGGCATAGATACTCTCAAAATCATATTCTCCATTCTCATCCTTCGGCGTCTTATCCCTATCCACGAAGTAATCATCAAGCGAAATCTGCAGAGGCTTCAGTCCGTTTACGGCAAGCTGGATGCTCAATCGCTTGCAGGAAGTAGTCTTGCCCGAAGACGAAGGCCCTGCCAGCAGCACCAGCTTCACCCCTTCCCGGCTGGCAATCTCCTCGGCAATCTTCGCCAGCTTCTTCTCCTGCAGCGCTTCGCTGATATTGATGATATCCGTAGCATGTCCCGCGTCGATAGCCTGATTGAAGTCACCCACGGTTCTGATACCCAGGATTTCCTGCCAGCGATGATGCTCCTTGAAGATATCAAACATCTTGTCCTGCCGGGTCATTTCGCCCAGCTCATCCGGGTTGCTGACCGAAGGAATGCGCAGCAACATGCCATCATAGTACTTCTCCAACCCGAAGAGATAGAGCTGGGAGGTATTGGTAAGCAGGGTGCCATAATAATAATCCACATATTCACCTATTTTATAATAGGTGGTATAGATGGAACCCGAAGTTCTGAGAAGCTTCACCTTCTCCACATCGCCCTTTTCCTGGAAGAGGGCGATAGCCTCCTCGGTAGGCACCGTGAAGCGGCGTATCGGCATCTTGGAGTCGATGATCTCCTGCATGCGGCGGCGGAGGATGTTCATATCCTCATCTACTACCGGGCGCCCCAGACGGATATCCACATAGAATCCGTTGGATACCGGAATATCGATGACCACATCCGTATTCGGATAAATATCCTGCACCGCCTTGCACAGTACAAAGAAAAGCGTCCGGGTATAGGCACGCGAACCCGACGCAGAGTTCATATCCAGGAATTCTACATCCTTGGAGTTATAAACACGGTAATGCATACCTTCCACCTTGTTATTTACCCTCGCAGACACCGGTCCATGGGTCATTTTAAGGTCAAATGAAGAAAAAACATCAAAAAGTGTGCTTCCGATTTCGACTTTCTGAGATTTTTTATTATTTTTGCAACGGATTTGTATCTTCTGTTTCATTTGTGTTAAAACTATGTTACAAAGTTAATAATCTACAGCCTAACGAAGACCTCCCTGGAGGACGTTCACCAGGCCTGAGCAAGCCCTCAAGCGGAGCATTGCTTACAGAGCGTAAAGTTACGAAAAAAAACGTAAACTTGAAGATTTTGACAACATTAATTAAGTTATAATATGTCGATTTGGATATTTTTTAGGCTTATCGGAGCACTCGCCTTACTGATGTTTGGTATGAAGACCATGAGCGACAGTTTGCAGAAGATGGCAGGACCACAGCTCCGCCATGTGTTAGGAACTATGACCACCAATCGTTTGACGGGCATACTTTCGGGTACGCTCATCACGGCTGCCGTACAGTCTTCTACTGCTACAACAGTGATGACGGTTTCATTCGTAAATGCCGGTCTCCTCACCCTTGCCCAGGCTATTTCGGTTATCATGGGTGCCAATATCGGTACCACACTCACCGCCTGGATCATGAGTGCAGGATTCTCATTCAACATCACCGACTTTGTATGGCCAGCATTCTTCATCGCCATCATCCTCATCTATAGCAAGAAGCGCAAGATCATAGGCGATTTCATCTTCGGTATCTCCTTTATGTTCCTCGGCTTGGGTACACTTCGCCAAACCGGTATCGACATGGATCTGGCTCATAACCAGCCGGTTCTGGAGTTCTTCTCCAGCTTCGACCCTCACAGCTTCCAGACTACCATCACCTTCCTGCTCATTGGTAGTATCCTGACTATGTGTGTACAGAGTTCAGCAGCCGTCATGGCGATAACGATGATTCTCTGTTCTACCGGCGTACTGCCTATCTATCAGGGAATTGCACTCGTGATGGGTGAGAACATCGGTACCACCGTAACTTCCAACGTGGCAGCACTCACCGCAAACACGCAGGCGCGAAGAGCGGCAATGGCGCACATGGTGTTCAACATCTTCGGTGTGCTGTGGATACTCTGCGTATTCCGTCCGTTCATCCATCTGGTTTGCGGCTGGGTAGGCTATGATGACATGATGGAGAAAAACGATCCTCATTTCGTTGCCAATGCAGCCAAGCTGTCGTTCGTACTCGCCGCCTTCCATACCACGTTCAACCTCTCCAATACCTTTATCCTGGTATGGTTTATCCCACAGATAGAGAAGCTGGTATGCAAGATCATCCGTCCTAAGAAGAATGCCGACGAGGATGATTTCCGTCTGCGTTTCATCCAGAGCGGTATCATGAAGACTCCGGAAATCTCCGTGCTCGAGGCTCAGAAGGAGATCCACTGTTTCGCCGAGCGCATCCAGCGTATGTTCGGTATGGTGAAGGAACTCCTGGGCGAAACCAACGACGACAAGTTTATCAAGCTCTATACCCGCATCGAGAAATACGAGGGAATCTCCGACAACATGGAGATAGAGATTGCGAAGTATCTCGACCAGGTGAGCGATTCTCATCTTTCTGATGAGACCAAGGCGAAGATCCGCGCCATGCTGCGTGAGATTTCAGAGATTGAGAGTATCGGTGACAGCTGTTTCAACATTGCCCGCACCCTCAACCGCCGCATCCGTGGCAAGGAAGACTTCATTCCTTCTCAGTATGAGCACATGCACCAGATGATGGAGCTTACAGATAATGCCCTCACCCAGATGAACATCACCCTGGTGGGTCATAAGGTAGATAATGATGCCAACCTCTCTTTCAACATCGAGAACGAGATCAACAACTATCGCAACCAGTTGAAGAGTCAGAACATCAACGATGTAAACAACCATCTCTACACCTACGCCATCGGTACGATGTACATGGATATCATCCAGGAATGCGAGAAGCTCGGCGACTACGTGGTAAACGTAGTAGAGGCTCGTATGGGCGTAAGACAGCATGAGGCATAATATTAGTAGATAGTTAACAGTTTATTGTTTAAGAGGGTGTGCCATAAAACTTATGCCACACCCTCTGCCATTTTTTATCATTATCGATACTTTTGCTTCTTTACTCTTTCGGCTCTACTGCTTCAGGAAGGTCCAGAATCACCCCCAGCCCGTCCGAGAACGGCCTCCCCCAGATTCCACTTGATTCCTCCATTCTGACCTGCTACATAGTTGCAGAGCGGGATACCAGGATGGCTGAGGTTGGAAAGATAAAGCGGCTGATCCTCAACAAACTGCGGACAGGTGAAGGTATCCCCCTTTGCCAGCTTGCTGCTGATGCTCTCAATCACCTCGAAGGAATCATTGCCCCGGTACATGATGGTGAGCACTCTGCCCGGGCACCAGGTCAATCTCACCAGTTCCCCCTTCTGCAAGGCATCCGCTATAAGCTTACTCTTCACGAAGAAGCGGCTGGAAGACAACCCCTCCTGCCCACCTACAAAGGAAGCCCAATCAGGATAGCCCACCATGCGGGAAAGCAAATTGAGATTATACTTGCTCGGGTTGCATGGCGAAGCCACATATCCCCACATACGCTTCAGGGTACTCACCGAGATGGTCTCTCGGGTATAGCCCTCTATCTGACAGGAAAGAAACTCAAAGTCTTTAGGGGTCTTGATAGGTCTTCCTACTAAGGTTTCCACTTCCTGCTTCAAGTGCTCGAAAATATCAGGATTATAATTATCTATCATTTTCTATTCCTTTCTTTTTTTAGCAGCAAAGATACATATTTTTCCCCATTCTCAACCATACTTTTTCCATTTTCTTCATCAGTATTTAAAAATGAACCAATTTGAACCAATCCTGTCTCAAAAGTTTTTCGTAATTTTGCAGCGCAAATAGAAAATATAACTATCTATCAAACATAACCAAATAGGAAACCATCCCTTTTCTGGGGCAGGATTTTCGCTAAGAACAATACATAAACAGGCTCTTCTTTCTTAGAAATTAAGGAAGGAGAGCCTTTTTCTTAAAAAAAGTTGGGCGATTAAGAAAAAAATCGTATCTTTGCCCCATATCTATCAATACGGAAAGTAGAAATCTTAAAATTACAGATTATGAATAGAATTTATCCTACTCTCAGTTTCATATTGCTGCTCGGTTTGCATGCAACACCAAGCTTTTCGCAGAACGATGACTTTGTGAAACAGTTCCAGCAGTCAAGACAGGCAATGCTGGATGATTACAACAAGTTCCGCAACACCATACTTACCGACTACGATAAGTATATGCAAGGCGTATGGAAAGAATACAAGAAGTTTAAGGGAGATGTGCGCTCGCAGGTGCCTAAGCCTAAGACGCCACCAACATATACAGCTCCGAAACAACCGGAGAAACCGGTTACCGTGAAGCCTAAGATGCCGGTAAGCCCAATCCTGATTCCGGAAGGCGGATTCGGAGATCTCGTAAACAGACCCGACCTCTCGAAGGTACCAGCCCTGCCAGACGATCCGCTGGCTAAGGTTCCTGCCGTTCCGGTAACTCCGGAAACTCCTGCAGAACCGGAGACTCCGAAGAAGCCAGATCCAAAGGCTCCTACCGTCCGACCAAAAATAGAGCCGGTGAACAAACCGAAACTGCCAGAGGTGAAGCCTGATATTCCAGACATCGAATATACCGGTTCGGGTATCGAACTGCCGCTGATGCCTGCCGTAGCAGCCGTACCAATCATGCCTGCCCTGCCAAACGTGCCTCACGTCAACATTCCGGCAAGCAAGCAGACCTTCGATGTCAACTTCTATGGTGCAACCCTGCAGATGCAGAAGGCAACCCCACTCGCTTCCATGAGCATCAGCTCTACAGAGGATGTGGTGAACTACTGGAAGAATCTCAAGAAATCAGACCTCAAGGAAGTAACCCAGGCTTTCGCCACCGAATCGCGCAAGATGGGACTCAGCGACTGGGGTTCTGCCATGCTCGTAGAGAAATACATCGATACCGCCATGCCAAACGCCAGCCAGAACGAGAAGATCATCGCTTCGCAGTATGTGCTAGCCAACTGCGGCTATAACGTACGCCTCGCCCTGTGCGGCAACCACGTGGTGATGCTCATCCCTTACGTGGAGCACGTATTCGAAAAGTCGTACCTCAACATCGACGGCAAGCGCTACTACATCTATCCGAACGTAGAGGATGAAGGTTCCTTCCGTTCCTGCGAACTGCCTAAGGGCGCAGAGCTGGGCAAGGACATGGGACTGAGATTCACCGGCAAGACCGTGATTGGCGATGAAGCCAAGCCGTTCAGATATGAAGCTGCGGGCATCACCCTGCAGGGCGAAGTACCAACCGGCGTCATGCCGCTGCTCGATGAATACCCTATCATAGATATTCCTACCGTAGCCGCATCTGTAGTAGATAAGAGTCTGCGCGACGATGTGGTGAAGCAGATCAGAGCACAGGTACAGGATCTCGGCGAACAGGAAGCAGCCAACCGCATCCTGCGATTCATACAGATGGGATTCCCATACGCTACCGATGATGAGCAGTTCCATCGCGAGAAGTATTTCTACTTCGAGGAAAGTCTCTACTATCCTAAGAATGACTGCGAAGACCGCGCCATCTTCTATGCCTATCTGGTACACGAGATTCTCGGACTCGATGTACATCTCATCCAGTTCACAGGACACGAATGTACAGCCGTAGCCTTCCACGAGCCGGTAGAGAACGGTACCTCATACGAGTACAAGGGCAAGAAGTTCTACATCTGCGATCCTACCTATATCGGAGCCAAGATCGGTAAGTGTATGCCTAGCTATGCCAAGGAATCACCACAGATAGAAGTATGGTATTGATACATATATAATAAGGTATAGACACCTGATATAAGCAATAAACGCAAATAGCCGCATCTCACGCGAGATGCGGCTATTTGCATGATTATTCATATTCAATGATATTCTCAAACTGATTCCATACAGAATTGCGATAAGCATCGAAGCTGCCTTTTGGAACATACAGGATGACACGCTTGAAATCGGAAGCGCTGAAGACATCCTGAATCCTGGTCTTCCAGATGACGTTACCGATGACTGGCGGCAAGGCACTTCGGAAACAGATGCTGTGCAGATTCGGACTGTTCTCCACCATCTGCCTCATCACATGGAACTTGGTATCCGGGAACACCAGTTTCCTCAAATCAGGCTGATTGGCAAACGCCTTCTTTTCGATTTCATCTATCTTATAGGTCATTCCCTGGAAGTTGACCGTCTTAGGTACCTCGATGCAGGAATCCTTGGAATTGGCTGCCCTGACCGATACGACTCCACCACCCCACGATTTGTAAGCCAGGTTTCCCACCATAAACTCTGCCACCACATCATATCCACGAGGAGGCTTGTTCACCTTATTATATATAAGCACGCCCGCAGTACTTACTGCCAACATGCCTGAAGCTATCCAGAAGGCAAGCAGGTTGCGATGCAGAGAAAGAATATGCTGGCGCATGGCGGTCATATTGGGATATCGCTCCTCCAACGGACGGAGGCAACGCTTCAATCCCAGGCGATAAGAGAAATTCAGCTTCATCTTATCCAGGATAACGCCCACACTGTAGATATCATTGCGCACATCGGTAGGTCCGCCCTTCTGCTGTTCGGGAGAAACATATCCATCTGTTCCCGCCGGTTCCTTCAGTACGGCATAGCTGTCTGTATCAGCCAATCCGAAATCTATCAGCTTCAGCACGCTTCCATTACGGGTAACCATTATGTTGGAAGGTTTCAGGTCGCGATGCACCACCTGCATGTCGTGCACAAACTCAAGCACCTCGAGCAGCTGGTTGGCGATATGCACCCTTTCCTTCTTGGAATGAGGTTGCAGGAGCCACTCTTCCAGAGTCACTCCATCTATCCATTCCATCACGAGGCATTTACCATATCCGTCCACTTCTTCGATACCCGTCACCTCGACAACTCCGGGATGCTGGACATGCTTCATGATGTCGAATTCCTTCTGCAGCAAACCCTGATACACCTCGTTGTTACGCACAGCGGGAGCGAGTGCCTTCAAGATCCACCACCTGCCATCACGTTTGGCACGGATAAGGATATTAAAGCCACTAGCCGAGATTTCTGACATGTTGCTGAACTGCGCAGAAATCGTTTCTGAGGGAGGGAAATAAAAACCCGATACTTGCTCCATGCATGCAAAGATACAACTTTTTATAGAAACCCACACTATTTTTCAACATTTATCTCCTTTTTGAACAAAATCATGGTGATAAATCACCAAAAAGTCGTATCTTTGCAGCCGAAATTGCAATTTTATATATAATTAATGAAGATTTTAGTAACGGGTGCATCGGGTTTTATCGGCAGTTACATCGTAGAAGAAGCCTTGCGACAAGGCATGGAAACCTGGGCGGCAGTTCGCCCTACCAGTTCCAGAAAGTATCTGCAAGACGAGCGCATCCATTTCATCAACCTCAATCTTTCTTCAGAGGAAGAGTTGGAGAAGGAACTCGCTCCGCACGAGTTCGACTATATAGTGCATGCAGCTGGCGCTACCAAGTGTTTGCATGCAGAGGATTTCTATAAGGTAAACACCGAGGGCACCAAGCACCTGGTGAATGCCATCCTTCATCTGGGAATGCCAATCAAGCGATTTGTCTTTGTCAGCTCGCTCAGCATCTTCGGAGCCATCCGTGAGGAGCAACCTTATCAGGAAATCTGCGAGAACGATGTGCCTAAGCCTAATACGGCATACGGCAAGAGCAAGCTTGCCGCAGAGCGCTATCTCGACAGCATCGGCAACAACTTCCCTTATATCATCCTGCGCCCTACCGGCGTATATGGACCAAGAGAAAAAGACTATTTCCTCATGGCGCAGAGCATCAAGCAGCATGTGGATTTTGCTGTAGGATTCAAGCGCCAGGACATCACCTTCGTATATGTTCAGGATGTGGTACAGGCTGTTTTCCTTGCCCTGGACCATGGTATGAACGGCAGAAAATACTTCCTCAGCGATGGAGAAGTTTACCAGTCGGAAGCTTTCAGCAACCTGATTCATAAAGAATTGGGCAATCCATGGATGTTGCGCATCAAGGCTCCTATCTGGGTGCTCCGCATCGTAACCTTCTTAGGCGAGTATCTCGGCAGAATGACCGGTAGGATGTCGGCACTGAACAATGATAAGTATAACATCCTGAAACAACGCAACTGGCGTTGCGACATCGAACCAGCTATGGATGAGCTGGGATATCATCCCCACTATCCATTGGAAAGAGGCGTAAAGCTTGCCATCAAGTGGTACAAGGATAACGGATGGCTGTAAAAAAGCATATCATAAAGTTCAAATCTCAAAGTTCAAAGTAACACCGTGATAAAAGATTATTTTAAGATAGAAAAGAACCCCAAGAAGGGACTCCTGCCACTGGAATGGGTGATGCTGGGCTATATGGCGATAACAGTCATCACCATGCTCTTTACCTTTACCAAGGTAGTGAATCCGGAGTCGATGCTTTGGGGCAGGTTGAGAATTCTGGTCATGACCCTCGCCCTTTGGGGCGTATATCGCATGATTCCATGCAGGATAACGAAGATGGTGCGCATCATAGCACAGATCGCCCTGCTTGCCTGGTGGTATCCAGACACTTACGAAATCAACCGCATATTCCCCAACCTCGACCATCTCTTTGCGGGATGGGAACAGGATCTCTTCGGATGCCAGCCTGCCCTGCTCTTTGCCAAGGCACTGCCATGGGCGGTAGTGAGCGAACTGATGTCGATGGGATACTTCATGTATTATCCGATGATAGCAGCGGTAGTACTCTACTATTTCTTCTGCAGATACTATGAGGCAGAACGGGTTAGCTTTGTACTGCTTGCCAGCTTCTTCATCTACTATCTCATCTACATCTACGTGCCGGTGGTAGGACCCACGTTCTACTTCGACGCCGTAGGAGTGCAGGATATTGCCAAGGGCATCTTCCCGGCAATGGGCGATTACTTCAGCACCCATACCAACTGTCTGCCAACCCCAGGCTATACCGACGGAATCTTCTACCAGCTCGTAGAGGATGCCAAGGAAGCAGGAGAGCGACCTACCGCCGCCTTCCCGAGTTCGCACGTGGGCGTAAGTACCATCTGCATGCTCCTTGCCTGGCACAGCAGAAACCGCAAGCTGCTCTTCACCATGCTACCATTCTACATCTTCCTGTGTATGGCAACCGTGTATATCCAGGCGCATTATCTCATTGATGCCATCGCCGGATGGATCTCTGCCGTAGTCATCTACTTCATGCTGATGGCAGTTTCAAAGAACATGAAATGATGCGGCATGGAAGATACAGGAAAGAAATCATATTAATACATCAAACATAAATTAGAATTCATCTAGAACAATGAAGAAACTGTTTATTGAAACTTATGGCTGCCAGATGAACGTGGCAGACAGTGAGGTAGTTGCCTCTGTGATGCAGATGGCAGGCTACGAGATTTGTGAGAAAGAAGAAGAGGCTGATGCCATCTTCCTGAACACCTGCAGTATCCGCGAGAATGCGGAAAACAAGATTTACCATCGCCTCGACACCCTCCATGCTGAGCAGAAGAAGGGAAGAAAGGTGATTCTCGGCGTATTGGGCTGTATGGCAGAGCGAGTAAAGGATGACCTCATCCAGAACCACTATGCCAACCTGGTCTGTGGACCAGACAGCTATCTCAATCTGCCGGATATGATTGCGCAGTGCGAGATGGGTACCAATGCCATCAACATTGAACTTTCAAAGACCGAGACCTACCGTGACATCGTGCCCCAGCGCATCGGTGGCAACAGAGTGAGCGGTTTCGTAAGCATCATGCGTGGTTGCAACAACTTCTGCCACTACTGCATCGTGCCTTATACCCGTGGACGTGAGCGCAGCCGTGATGCCGAGAGCATCCTGCGTGAGGTTCGCGATTTGCAGCAGCGTGGTTTCAAAGAGGTTACCCTGCTGGGGCAGAACGTAAACAGCTACGGTCTCTCTCCATCGGGCAAGCGCAAGGAAGGCAGCCTTTCCTTTGCCGAACTCCTGCACATGGTAGCCCAGGCTGTGCCGGATATGCGTGTACGCTTCACCACCTCTAACCCAGAGGATATGACCGAGGACATTCTCCACGCCATTGCCGAAGAGCCAAACCTCTGCAAGCACATCCACTTCCCTGCACAGAGCGGAAGCAACAAGATATTGAAGCTAATGAACCGCAAATACACCCGTGAGGAGTATCTGCAGCGCATCGCTGACATCAAGCGCATCATCCCGGGCTGCGGCATCACCACCGACATCTTCGTGGGTTATCACGACGAAACCGAGGAAGACCATCAGGAAACCCTCTCGCTGGTGAAGGAAGTAGGCTTCGACAGCGCCTTCATGTTCAAGTATTCGGAGCGCCCAGGCACCTACGCAGCCAAGCATCTGCCAGACAACGTTTCTGAAGAAACCAAGATAGCCCGCCTCAACGAGCTCATCAAGCTGCAGACCGAGGTGAGTGCCGAGCAGAACAAGAAGGACGAGGGCAAGGAATTCACCATCCTCATCGAGAACTTCAGCAAGCGCAGCCGTGAGCAGATGATGGGTCGTACCGAACAGAACAAGGCAGTGGTCATCGACAAGGGTAACCACCACATCGGAGAGTTCGTAAAGGTCCGCATCACCGGTTCTACCTCTGCTACCCTCTTCGGAGAGGAAGTTAAAGAATAACAATTGCTCTTTAAAAGAAGAAAAACGGAGCAAAAAAGACTCTCCGATAAGAAAAAACTGAATAAAAGAAAAGAAAGACCGCCAAAAGTTTGGCGGTCTTCCTTAAAAACACTATATTTGCACCTATGAAGGAATTTTTGCAAATCTTACGACGATTCGTCCCTCCCTACAAGAAGCATCTAGGGTTATCAGTTCTGTTCAATATCCTGTCCGCGGTATTGAACATCTTTTCGTTTGCAGCCTTGATACCAATCCTGCAGATTCTCTTCCAGGTAGATGGCGGTATCCGTGCCAACGACTATATGGAATGGGACGGAACGCTGGGCAGCATCAAGGAAGTGGCAACCAACAACCTGTATTATTACATCCAGGAGTTTATCGTGGCGCACAGTGCATCGCTGGCTCTGCTGGTTATCGGCATGTTCCTTGCCTTCATGACATTCCTCAAGACGGGAGCCTACTTCCTCTCGTCAGCCACCATCATCCCTATCCGTACGGGTATTGTTCGCGATATCCGCAACCAGCTCTACCAGAAGATTACCTCCCTTTCATTGGGTTTCTTCAGCGAAGAGCGCAAGGGAGATATCATTGCCCGAATGAGTGGTGATGTGCAGGAAGTGGAGAACAGCATCATGTCGTCGCTCGATATGCTCTTCAAGAATCCTATTCTCATTCTCTTCTATTTCATCACACTCATCTGCATCAGCTGGCAGCTCACCCTCTTCACCATCCTCTTTGTGCCACCATTCGGTTGGTTCATGGGTGTTGTTGGAAAGAAGCTGAAGGCACAGAGCACCGAGGCGCAGTCGCTCTGGAGCGACACGATGAGTATGGTAGAGGAAACCCTGGGCGGATTGCGCATCATCAAGGCGTTCTGCGCCGAGGATAAGATGAACTGGCGCTTCAACCAGGTGAATAGCAGTTATCGCGACAACATCATGCGCGTGAACATCCGTCAGCAGATGGCTCATCCGATGAGTGAGTTTCTAGGAACCATCCTCATCGTAGTGGTATTGTGGTTTGGCGGCATCCTGGTTCTGGATTACGGCAGAATCGATGGTCCTACCATCATCTTCTATCTCGTGATGCTCTACAGCATCATCAACCCACTGAAGGAATTCTCCAAGGCGAGCTACAATATTCCAAAGGGATTGGCAAGCATGGAGCGTATCGACAAGATTCTGAAAGCCGAGATCGAAATCAAGGACAAGGAGAACCCAGAGCATATCAGCAGCTTCGAGCATCAGATAGAGTTCCGCCATGTTTCCTTCGCCTATACCGACCACCAGAACGATGAGTTGGTTTATGTATTGAAGGATATCAACCTGGTGATTCCTAAAGGAAAGACCATCGCACTGGTGGGACAGAGCGGTAGCGGAAAGAGTACGATGCTCGACCTGATTCCCCGTTACTACGATGTACAAGAGGGCGAGGTTCTTATCGACGGCATCAATGTGAAAGACCTTGCCGTGCACGATCTTCGCCAGCTGATAGGTAATGTAAACCAGGAAGCTATCCTCTTCAATGCCAGCTTCAAGGACAATATCCGATTCGGCAAGACCGATGCTACGGATGAAGAGATTGCCAATGCTGCAAAGATTGCCAATGCCTACGAATTCATCACCAAGTCGGAACATGGTTTCGATACCAATATCGGCGACCGTGGCGGCAGACTCTCCGGCGGTCAGCGCCAGCGTGTGAGCATAGCCCGTGCCATTCTCAAGAATCCTCCTATCCTTATTCTCGACGAGGCTACCTCTGCTCTCGATACAGAGAGCGAGCGCCTGGTACAGGATGCCTTGGAGAAGCTGATGAAGACTCGTACCACCGTGGCAGTAGCCCACCGATTGAGTACCATCAAGCATGCCGACGAAATCTGCGTACTGCACGAGGGCAGGATTGTGGAGCGTGGTACCCACGAAGAATTGATAACAAAAGACGGATATTACAAGAAGTTGCACGACATGCAGCAGGTGTAATTAAGTAAAGAGTTAATAGTTAAGAATTTATAGTTTTACAGATGGTTAAGATTGTTTATGCATTCTTTTATGCAATATCGCTGCTGCCATTCTGGCTGCTCTATTGCATCGCCGATTTTGAGTACTTGATGATGTATTACGTCATCAAGTACCGCAGGGGTATTGTGCGTAAGAATCTCACCACCTCTTTTCCGGAGAAATCAGAAGAGGAGATCATCGACATCGAGAAGAAGTTCTATCACTGGTTCAGCGATTACTTCTTCGAGGCTGTCAAGTTACTCAGCATCAGCGACAAGGAGTTGCGCCAGCGATTCCAGATCATCAACAGCGAGGAGGTGGAGCAATGTTTCCAGGAAGGTCAGAACGTGGCAGCCATCCTGGGCCATTACTGCAACTGGGAGTGGCTTTCGTGCGTGGGCATCGAACTGCCCAAGTCACGCAAAATGGGCCTCATCTATCATCCTCTGCGCAACCAAGCCTTCGACGAACTCTTCAAGCGCATCCGTTCTCACGAAGAGAATGGCGTGGTGGTGCCCAAGAAAGACATCCTCCGCTATCTGGTGGATTACAAGCGCAAGGGCATCATGAGCATCTTCGGCTACATCAGCGACCAGGGACCCAAGTGGGAGAACATCCACCTGTGGCTTTCTTTCCTCAACCATCCCGAAACCCCAGTGTTTACTGGCGGCGAGAGAATCATGAGAAAGATGAACGATGCCGTGTTCTATGTAGAGATGTCGCGCCCGAAGCGAGGCTACTATACGGCAACCTACAAGCTCATCACCCGCAATCCGAACTCCCTGCCGGAGCACGAGATTACCCGTCGCTTCTTCCAGATGCTGGAAGCCACCATTCGCCAGAATCCACCTTATTATTTATGGACGCATAACAGATGGAAGCGAACCAAGGAAGAATTTGACAAGCGATATGAAGTGGTGAAGGGGAAAGTTGTACCGAGAGAATAGAGTTGTTCCAAAAGGCTAGAGTTTATCTTAATAATAGAAAGGGTTACAAGATGATAGAAGCAAAAAGAGTACCTTATGGAGTCTCTGATTTCCTGAGAGTTATCAGAGAAAATCAGTATTACGTAGATAAGACTATGTATATTCCGTTGTTGGAGGCTCAACCCGACAACCTGATATTCATTCGTCCTCGCCGCTTCGGCAAGAGCCTGTTCCTCAGTATGCTTGAAGCTTACTATGACTGCAAGCTAAAAGACCAGTTCCAGGAAATCTTCGGAGGTCTCTGGATTGGCAGTCAGCCTACCCCTCTACAGGGTAAGTATCAGGTACTGACGCTCGATTTCTCGCAGATAGGAGGAAACATCGACAACCTGGAAGAGCGCTTCAACTCATATTGCAATATCTGCTTTGACGCTTTCATCAACAGATATGCACAATTCTACGATGAAGCAACCAGAAAGGCTGTTCTTGCAGAGGATGTAGCATCCAACAAGCTTGCTACAATCCAAAAATACGCAAAAGAACAGAATTATCAGCTGTATCTCATCATTGATGAATACGACAACTTCACCAATACCGTGCTCAACGAGCAGGGCGAAGAAGTGTATCATGCGATGACACATGCCAGCGGTTTCTACCGCGACTACTTCAAGAAGTTCAAGGGCTCATTCGCCAAGATTTTCATGATGGGTGTAAGCCCTGTAACACTAGACGATGTTACCAGCGGCTTCAACATCGGCTGGCATATCTCAACCAAACCAGAGTTTGACAAGATGCTGGGCTTCAGCACAGAAGATGTGCGAGCCATGTTTACCCGTTATCGTGATGCGGGACAGATACCAGCAGATAGCAATATCGAGGCAATGATAGAAGAGATTAAGCCGTGGTATGACAACTATTGCTTTGCCAAACAATGTCTGCGTAAAAAAGTCAGGGTCTTCAATTGCGATATGGTATTATATTATCTCCGTAATTATATGGACTATGGTCAGGCTCCAGAACAGATGATAGACCCCAACACGAAGACCGACTACAACAAGATGAAGCGACTGCTCCAGCTCGACAAGCTAGACGGCAACCGCAAGGGCATGATCCGTAGGATTACGGAGGAAGGCAGCATCGTATCGAATCTTTACGAAACCTTCCCTGCCAGTGAAATCGTGAAGCCGGAATACTTCCCAAGCCTGCTGTTCTATTACGGCATGCTTACCATCAAGGATACTTTCGGAGACCAGTTGCTCTTGGGAATCCCGAACAACAATGTCCGCCGTCAATATTATGGCTATCTGCAGGAGCAATATCAGGAAATCAACCATATCAACCTGAATGAGTTTGGTTATATGCTCACCTGCATGGCGTTTTATGGAAAATGGGAAGATGTCTTGGGCTTTATGTCGAAGGCTTACGCCGAAGTGGCATCAGTAAGAGATGGCATCGAAGCCGAGCGCAACCTGCAAGGTTTCTTCATGGCATATCTCTACCTGAGCAGCTATTACATTACGGCTCCCGAACTTGAGTTGAATCACGGCTATTGTGATTTCTTCCTCTTGCCCGACCTGACCCACTATCCTACCAAACATAGCTACATCATCGAACTGAAGATGTTGCCAGCTAAGGATTTCGAGGCAAAAGCCGAGGCACAATGGCAGGAAGCAGTAGAACAGATCAATCGTTATGCCGCAGCACCAAGGATAGAAGTCTTGCGCCAAGGCACGACATTGCATAAAATCATCATCCAGTTTGCCGGATGGGAAATGAAACGAATGGAAGAGGTATAAACTTGCACATCTAACCAATAGGCTATATGAAGGAAAGAAGATTATGTTATATCAGCCGCACTTATTATAACTTGACAAGTGCAGGCAACAAGGCAAAGACGGATTATGAAAAGGTACTGCACTCTATGGGGGCAGTAAATATCGGCTTGCCTTGCAGAATCAACAAAAACAAGTTTCTGGCATTCTTCTATAACCTGGCAAGTACCCTTATTGCCTGTTCACATATCCAAAAAGGAGATGTAGTCGTTTTGCAATATCCTGTGAAGAAATATTTCTCCTTTATTTGCAATATGGCACATATTAAAGGAGCCAAGACTGTTTCATTAATTCATGATCTAGGCTGTTTCAGACGCAAGAAACTAACTATCGAACAAGAGTTGAAACGCCTGAACCACACAGATTATGTTATTGCTACCAACGAGGCTATGAAAGAATGGCTTGAACAGCAGGGATTTAAAAAGCCAGTTGGAGCTCTGGGATTCCATGACTATCTGTCACCATCCATCGTTTCAGATAAAAAGCACCCATCTAACGAGCCATGGAACATCGTATATGCCGGCTCACTCAATCTTCGCAAAAACGCCTTTATCCTGAAGATGAAAGAGCTGGATTACCAGTTCAAATTCCATCTTTACGGTAATATGGAAGATTATGATGCCGTGGCAAAAGACAAGAACATCGTATGGCATGGCTTTATGAATGCCGACGATTTCATCAAGCAAGTGCGCGGAAACTTTGGTTTGGTATGGGATGGAGATTCCCTGGAAGAATGTCATGGCGACTTTGGAAGCTATCTGAAATACAATACTCCCCACAAGGCATCTTTCTATCTGCGTGCCGGATTGCCTATCATCGTATGGAAAGAATCAGCCATCGCTTTGCTTGTGGAAGAGAGGGGAGTGGGATTTGCCATCAACTCTCTGAAAGAACTTCCAGGGCGCCTAGCCGGCATTTCGGAAGAAGAATATGCCGGTATGCTTGCCCAAACAAAGCAGATGGCAATAGCTATTAACAATGGCGAGAATCTGAAAAACGCTATTCAGGAATGTTCAATAGTATAGTTTATACTCTCCAAATAATTGCACATAGTAAGATATGCCCTTCTCACTTTTTGAAAAGGGCATATCTTACTACATGCCATAAATGCTTAACCTTAATCTCTATGAATCGTCCCAGCTTTCTCTTTCGCCAGCTACCCGCTACCCGATGCACTCCTATCGTCTCACTATCCACAGGATAATGATTGTTGGGAGCTACAAGATGCGTAGGATAAACCGTCAGTCCAGGCATCACCTGCTTTTCATCCTTCATCTGCCATCCGAAAGACTTCGCCACAGCCGACATGGTATAAGGCGAAATCGTATCATTGAAAGAGCCATCCGGATTCTTGAAATGACGATTCTGATAATACTCAAACATCTTCTTGCAGAACGCATTGCCCGCAGTACCCATAAAAAAGGCTGCCTGCAAGCCAAACACCTCTTTATCCTTCTCGTTGAAAGTGGCAAAGCCATCCTCAGGAAGTATCTCATCAAAACGGCGATGCAGATAGATGTCACTATCCATATAAATGCCACCTTCCTTATAGACAGCATAGAAGCGCACCACATCGGCTGCAAAAGCCCATTTTCGAGCTTCCAAAGCCTCATCAATAAAAGCACAGCCAATAGACTTTGCTGCGGCATAATCCCAAACATTAACTACATAGTCGGGCATCAGGCGCTTCCATGTATCCAAACAAACCTTTATCTCTACAGGATAAGAATCATTGCTAAACCAACACAAATGTATTACCTTTGGTATCATATTCTTTTATACTTATATCTAATTATCCTTTTCCGCTAAATATCTTTTAAACATTTTCTCATATAAGATTTTTGACTTCTTAACACCTAAAGTATAAGGCAAATTATGTATGAAACGATGTATTTTCGGTAATGGTTTCTGTAAACGAGAATAATCATCGAATGGAGTCAACTTCTGATATTTGAAAAACAAGTCTCTCATTGGATGGATACAATTATAATGCCATGGTTTTTTTCGGTAGCAATAATGCAATATACCTATATCAGCAGCAACAGCAAGACATATATTTCTCATTTTCATATCAGAATAATGTTTTGTCAAGAACACATCAATTTGAACATTCCATTTCATATCCAACATTTGTTTTTCTTTATATAAAACCGCATTCATAATGTCTTGATCGTTACGAACTATTTTATTTAAATGGGCTCTAAAATACTCTTTAAGACGATTTTCCACATTATGCTTACGCCAGTAATCTAAATTGATTAACAACATTCCACCATTAAAATATCCATATTTACTATCATATTCCAAACGGCTGAAATATTCCTTAGGAGTTTCCAATAAGTCTTGTACACCCGCCACTGCAATATTTTCCATTGGCGTATTCCACAAATCTCTCAATGATTGCAACACCAACACATCACAATCCATATAGATTACTTTTTCTATAGTTTCCGGTAATATGGTAGCTAATAAACATCTATAATAGACTGTCATAGAAAGACGCTTATGCCCCCATTTAAGTTCATAAGCTTCGAGCAAATGCGGTGATACAGTATAAAAACTCACCAAAGCTCTACTGTTTTTTACTTGATTAGATATAATAGTTTTACTATTATGTGTTAAATCATTGGCAACAATATGGAATGTGATATCATCCATTTTGTTATTTTCCAAAATAGAAGCCATCACTACCGTACAATAACGTACATAATTTTCATCTATGGTAAGCGCAATATGTATCATCTGTAATTTATTTTTTTGCAAAGGTACTAAAAAAAACAATAAAACTGCCAAAAATACAAGAAATATTTGTGATACTCAATTATGTTTAGTACCTTTGTCCCCCATATACAATAAAGCTTTAACATTTATTGTTTATCTTTCATGCAAGATTATGGTAACAAGAATGTTATAACATATAAAAAGAGAAAATAAATATCATTTATACAAGATAAAACAGTTATGAATACAAAACATTTGAAAATTGTAACAGGAATAGCAATTACGGTTCTAATCGTATCTATCATTCCCATATTATGGATTAGCCAATACTTACATCCATTTGCTGATGATTATGTATTTGGTGCAGAAGTCTATAAAATCTGGAATGAAAACCACTCTTTCCCAGCCTGCATCCAGGCTGCTTGGAATGTAGCTATGACCATGTATCATACATGGCAAGGCACCTATTCTGCCTGCTTCCTTATGGCACTGCAGCCTGGTGTATTCGGACAATATTGGCTTGGTCCAATCATCTTACTTTTCAGTTTGGCGGGGTCAACCTATACATTATTATATATGGTGATGCGGAAGTTACTCCATTCTTCCAAATTGGAGTATCTGTTCGTTTCAACCCTCTTCGTACTGATGACCATCCAGTTTACATGGTCTTACTACGATGCATTCTTTTGGTACAATGGAGCAATGTACTACACCTTGTTCTATAGTATATCACTTACTCTTGCATCCTTACTCATTTGTTATCAGCAGGTTAATTCAAAAACCAAGAAAGCAGTTATTGGGGTGGCATCCACCATTCTGTCTATCATCATTGCTGGCGGAAACTTCGTTTCCGGACTTGGTATGGGAGCCATTCTATTTGCAGCCATTCTCATCATGAAGCTGGAACAGAAAAAATGGCCACGCTTTTATATGGGCATTCTCGCTATCTATGGCATCGCCTTCCTCTTCAGCGTACTGGCTCCAGGCAACGCTTTCCGACAAGTAACAATAGAGAGTAAGCCAAATATCATCGCAGCATTTTTCATGGCAATAGGAAAGAGCTTTGAGTTCTTATCAGACACGCTCAGTATCACTAAGTTTTTGATGATAGCACTTCTTGCACCCACAATTGCAAAGATGGCAAGCAACTCACGATTCAAGTTCTCGCATCCATGGCTATGTATTATGATTACGGTTACTCTCTATAGCTCTTTCTTCTTTGCCCATTGCTATGCTATGGGGACAAGAGGACCTGGAAGAGTGCAGAACATTTATTCATATATTCAATTATGGCTTATCTGCATCAACCTCTACTACCTTTCTGGAGCTATCCTAAGAAAGACAGAAGCAAAGGCTCCCTTGAGTTCTGCCATTGTCAACGTTGTAAGGGCATCCCAAAAGAAATACGCCAAATCCTTGCGTTATATGCCATACTGTGCTATAGTTATCTTGATTTTATCTGTAAGTATCAAACAAAGAACGACCAATAGAACAGTCACTCTTATGTTAAAAGGAACTGCGATGAAATTTGACAAGGAAATGAATAAACGCGAACTGGCACTCAAAACAAATACACAAACAATCCAGACATTGAAGCCTCTCACGGTAAAAATGCCTTCGGATGCGTTTAACGACATAACGATTTATCCAGGATATTGGATTAACCAGGGAATGGCTCGTTACTATGGTAAAGAAAAGATAGTTGCCTCGCCTGCCATAAATATGCAGGAATCGCCAACAATGCTTCTTACACGTTGCAAAAGAGACGTAGGTCCTGGTAACTTGAAATTTGTATATTTCAAATAAAGTCATCCAATTATACATGATATGCAATAACGGCAAAAGCCTTTTTTTCTTCTCTTTCAAGGGATGAAGATAAGGCTTTTACCGTTATTGCCTTTTCCTTATAATTCCAGTTTAAACTTAATAGGATGCTTCTTGCCATAGCGGGTCCAGAACTTGGCACGTTTCTTCATCACATAATCCACAGCCTCATCCACATTGTAATCTCTTACCTTGGCGTATTCCGAAACCAGGATTCGGATAAACTCCTTTGGTCCCCAGAACTTTCGGAGATTATAGAGTCCTTCCTTGATGCTGATTTCTCCAAACTTCATGCGGTTGATATCTACGATGATGAAATGGAAGCCCTCATCATCCTGTTTCCACAATACGTTGCCTGGCGTGAAATCCTTATGCAGGATTTTCTTGTTATGCATATCAGCAGCGAAATGCGCCAGCGCCTTAGCCAGTTTTTCGTAGGTTCCTGGTGCTGCATCGCCCACTTCGTAAAGCGTATGCAGGTTGTCACACTGCAAGGTGATGAGATAGGTATATCCCAAAAGCCCGATGGCATTACGCTCTTCAATAAGGGCAATAGGTGTAGGAGTTCCGATGCCTTTCTTCTCCAATATCATCGGATATTCGAAGGCACGCTCTCCCTTAGGCTTTCTGATACCCCAGGAATAAACCAAACTGTTGGGTCCCTTTGGCACATGAAAGCGCTTCACATTAATAACAGTTCCATCAGGAGCTTCCATCACCTTAATGAGATTACGCCCCGTGTAAATCACACGTCCCTCCTGCTCGAACACATCCGGAATGCGCTCGATGAAACTTCTCATCTCTTCGTATTTTGGGTTTATTTTTATCTTCATTTCTTTACAATACTTTTATATTTTTGCCTAGGATGCTTTGGAACTCCAGGGAACATCATTTCCAAACTCTTGTCGGCTAACATCCGTGGAATGACATAAATCTTTAAATAAGTCTTATTTCTATTAACTTACAGTGCCAATTCATCTAATGACTGCCAGTCCGAACAAACCAAACATATAAGCTTCTTCAATTCTTCAAAAGATAATTTCTTTTCTTCCTCAAAGATTCCATGTTTGAAATGCTGATATTCGGACTTGGTATATTTGAACTTAAGCTTGCAACCTTAGAGCCTGAACTTGCAATATTACTTGGTATATTAGAGCCAGAGCATGTTATATTAGAAACACCATTTTATTCGGAAACAAACGCACCACCATCGTTGCATCTGCCGAATAATCGGTATGGATACAAAGATTTACCAATGCCTCACGTACAGCTATATGAGCTGGGGGGTCATCTCGGCGAATATTGTCCTTCATAAAGAATAACATAAGTTTGTGACCATTGTAATCTTCTACCACAACATCTTCTGTTTTTAACAGGTTGCAACTAACCGTAGCTCGATTATTCACATTATTCCAAAAATCCTTGGTATATTTCTCTATCTGTTCATCAGATAGATTATCTATATAGAACTTACCTTTTCTTTCTATAACGCCAAGCACGATAACTCCTCCTTCGCTATTGGCGAAGGCTGAATAGGTATCCCAAAAGCTACCAGGAAATCCACCGGCAGCACTTTTAAACTCCAAGTCATCACTCTCTACACTATTCAAGAGTGAATCCAGATAATCCTCGAAGTTTAATCTATCACGTACTTCTAACATACAATTCTTTTATATTCTTAAACTAGATACCATCCGGGCATCTCATAGGTTGCAAAGTTACGAAAAACTATCAGAAAAGCCAAATTTTAGGGAGATAATCTTTCTTTCTTCATTGATACTTACTTTTTTTATCTATTTTCTTGCAAGCTTAAAGTATATTTAGTATTATTTGCGACTATACCAAACTCAGCAACGATATGGATCCTACTCCTTTCTGGAATATGCATCGCAACTGGTGCTATCAGGACGACCTGCTGGTCCGCATCTTATCTTTGATAAAGTTTCATAAATAAACGCCACTAGCATATCGACTTTCAAGAATATTTCGTAACTTTGTACTCAGTCATTGCAAAAAGTAAAGAACTATGGTAAGAGAAAGAAAAAAGCGAATCTATCGCAAGCGAATACCTTATGGTATGCAGAATTTTGAGGATGTGATAAAAGAGGATTGCTACTATGTAGACAAGACCCCATTCATCGAAGATATAGAAGACTCTAACAAGTACTTCTTCTTTATAAGGCCTCGCCGCTTCGGCAAGAGCCTTACCATCTCCATGCTTGAAAATTACTATGACATCAACAAGAAAGACAAGTTTGATGAAATTTTTGGCAAGCTCTATATTGGTGAGAATCCAACTCCCGAACATAATAGTTATCTCATCATCCATCTCAACTTTGCCATTATTGTAGGCGACCTAAACGACTACAAGCATGGCATGGATAATTATTGCAGGACGCAGTTTAATTACTTCGTGGATGTATATTCTCATCTCTTACCAGAAGGTACCAAAGAAGGTCTCAACCAACAGGAAGATGCCGTCAACCAATTAAACTATCTTTGCACCCAAAGCAAAAAATCCGGTCAGAAGATTTATCTCTTCATTGACGAGTACGACCACTTCACCAATCAGATTCTTGCTCACAAGGAACATGAGCAGAGATACCGCACCCAGACACATGGCGAAGGATATCTCAGAAAATTCTTTGATACCATCAAGGGAGCAGCAGGCGATACCTTGGCACGTGTCTTCGTAACAGGCGTTAGCCCTGTAACGATGGATGACCTGACAAGCGGATTCAATATCGGCACCAATTACTCCCTGGCTCCGGAATTCAATGAGATGACAGGATTCACAGAGGATGAAGTAAGAGAGATGCTGGGTTATTACTCCAGTGTGTTGCCGTTCAATCACAGCGTGGATGAACTCATCAAGGTGATGAAGCCATGGTATGACAACTATTGCTTTGCCGAAGAGGAGTACGGAAAAACTACGATGTACAATTCTGTGATGGTACTTAACTTCTTAGACAAGTACATCCGCAACAACTACGACATTCCAAAAAATATGGTGGAGAGCAATGTACGCATCGACTATGACAAAGTACGTATGCTTATCCGTCATGACAAGGAATTTACTCATGATGCCAGCATCATCCAGCAGTTGGTAACCCAAGGATTCGTCACAGGTAAGCTCGTGGAGAATTTCCCTGCCGAGCGCATCAACGACCCAGACAACTTCCTAAGTCTGCTTTTCTATTTCGGCATGGTAACGATAGATGGCACATACGATGGTAGCACCAAGTTCATTATCCCTAATGAGGTGGTGCGCGACCAGATGTATACCTATCTCTTGGATACCTACAAGGAAAATGATTTGACCTATGATAGTTACAACAAGGGAAAGCTGGAGGCTCAACTAGCATATCATGGCAACTACAAGGCATACTTTGAGTTCATCGCCGACAGTCTGAAGCGTTACTCTTCTCAGCGTGACAAGCAGAAGGGAGAAGCATTCGTGCATGGTTTCACCTTGGCGATGACCAGCCAAAACCAGTTCTATCGCCCTATCTCAGAGCTAGACAACGATGGTGGCTATGCCGACATCTTCCTTTCTCCGCTCTGCGACATCTACAAGGATATGGTGGACAGTTACATCATCGAACTGAAATACTGCAAGACCAATACCGCCGATGAGCAGCTGCAAGTTCTCTTCAAGGAAGCCTCTGCCCAAATCTGCCGCTATGCCAATAGCGACATCGTCAAGGAGTCGGTCAAGACTACTAAGCTCCACAAACTCGTAGTTATCTACCGAGGAGCAGAAATGGTAATGTGCGAGGAAGTAACGGAAGAATAAGGCTCAGGAGAGGTTGTCTTATCCACGGACAATCTCCCCTGAGCCTAAATTACGTTAACTTCCAAACTCTTCTCTTGAGCCACAACGCCAAGATGGGGTCACTCATTTCCAGATGCTTAGGGGCTGATATCGTAATCAGATTTTTTACCATCAAGGATTTCTTAAGGCGGGTTACATTGGCGGCAGTACCCAGGCGATAAGTTTCCAATATTGCCGTCTGGGTGAAACCGGTATGTACTCCATTGGTGATGGCATGCAGGAAATTCATCTGATAGGCAGAAAGGTCTTCGGTCTGCTGAATAAACAAGGGCTCGCAAGCATCCAGCAACCGGTCTATTCCATATTTCAAGTCCTCTTCTGTTGCTACAGAATCATCCTGTACACGCAACCATACAAACCATGCCAACTGCTGTACATAAGAAGAATACCTATCTGTTACCTGACAGATTTCACGAGCCAACTCTTCCGAGATATGCTTGCCGGTAGATTCGAATCGCTGACAGATATACTCCACCCAGTCTTTCTCGCTAATCTTATTCAGATAGAAGAAATCTCCAAAGCGATAAAATGGGTAACTGGCATTCTGGAACATCTGTTCCATCATGTGTTTCTTGCTTCCATAAAGGCAGTAAGATACATGGCTCTGCAATTGCCATACGCTACGGAGCTTCTTTGCTTTTTCTCATAATCACTACCTTATTATATACTACTGAAATTCGCATGTAAGCTCCACACGCCCTAAAAGGGCAGAAGCTTTCAAATTGCCGAGTGCAGCAAATCTTCTGCAAAGATAGCAAAAAAAAAAACAAATTAAACAAGGTTGTTTTAAACAAAGTTGTTTAAAACTAGTAACTTTTTACGAGAACCACTATTAATCAACGGATTACGGATAATATCATCAAGAGCTGAACGGGGCGATTTTTTAAACACGGACAAATTGAATTTGTCCGGATGGTTGTCCAACAGGTTTATAACAGAAAGAAAATCAACAAGTTACAAGCAACCGGACAAATTGTCCGGACAAATTCAATTTGTCCGTGCTATTTTTTATGAGAAAGAAAGAGGGGTTCAGGTTTCGAAACAAAAACTAGAGATCCGGGAAGCTATGACTTTACTCCTCTTATACTATGTTTCTCCACCCACAAAACTACGAGTTGTATTTATTAACTAGGGTGTCCAGTTTTGTGTTCCAATTTTCGAGTTAAAAAGAAGCTTGTACTTCTTCTAACATTATGAGAATCAGATGTTATGCAAGCAACAGACACACCCTCAATTATACATCGCTATTTTATGATAAAAAACAGTTCATTTCAAACATGTAACACTTTAAATATCAAAGCTTTGGAATTATATTACAATATTAAAAAGTGGAACATAGAACTGGATACCCTATTTATTAACACAATTTGCTCCGAACGGCTGCTGAATTTGGGACCTTATCGCCAGCCGAAATTTGGCGGTTACAAAAGAAAGATGTATTTTTGCCCCCGCTTACCGGATAGTCCGGCAAACTAACAATTTAAACACTAAAAGATATGGTAAATTTCAATCTTAAAAATGCTGAGAATCTTTTGGCTGCTAAAGCTAGTACACAACCACTCAACGACTTTCCTGTAGATCAGCTCCCACTCGGACTCCGTGACTCACTCTCTGGCGTAGCCCCAGAGGCTCGCGTGCCTGCCCTCTTCTCTGCCCTTCCTATTGCCGCAGCCTACGCCGACGGCGTGAAGGCGAAGTATTGCGACGGCAGCGAGACTCCGATGGCACTCATGTCTATCATCATCGGCGAACAGGCTTCGGGTAAGGGCGTATGCCGTAGAATCGAGGGCATCTGGGCGAAGAAGATGGATAAGGATGATGAGTACCCTCGTGAATTGGAGGCCTGGTATCAGCAGAACAAGAACAAGCGTGGCACTGTTGATCCACAGCCATGCATCCGTCATATTGGCGATACAATCTCCAAGGCGGCCCTGATGCGTCGTCAGCTCTGTGCCGACGGCCACACCATGTATATGTTCAGCGAGGAGCTCGGTTCGATGAAGAGCGTGTGGAAAACCTTCGGCGACTACTTCCGTAAGGCGTTCGACCAGAGCGAGGTGGGCCAGGACTACATCACCGCTACCAGCGGCGTAACCCACGCCCAGCTCAACTTCACCGGCTGCTGCACCCAGAATATCTTCCAGAAATTCTTCACCGAAGACAACATCGAGGACGGCTCCTCTTCCCGCATGATGCTCGCCAAGATGCCCGACACATCTTTCGCACCCCTCAGCCAGCACCACGGCTACACCGAGGAGGAGCAGGACAACATCTTAAAGGCTGTGAATCTGCTGGAGCGTAGTCACGGCGTGATGGAGCTGCCCCGTATGTGCGAGGAGTTCTGCCAGTGGCTCGAAGCAAAGAGACTGCTCGCCCTGGCGAATGCCGACCGTGTGATGGATGTGTACCGTCGCCGCTCCGCCGTCATCGGCTTCCGTTGTGGCGTCATCTTCCACATCCTGGAGCAGACCGAAGAGGAGACCGATGCCTGCATCCGTTTTGCCAAGTCTGTAGCCGACTACGTGCTTGCCATGCAGATGGAGATGTTTGGCTTGCGCCTAGACAAGCAGCAGCAGGACAACGAGGCAATCCCTGTCTATAAATCCCGTAATACCCTGCTCTTCGCCCAGCTCCCGGAGCAGTTCACTCTCTTCGATGCCAGCCGTGAGCGTGGCGACGGAGCCAGCCGTGAAACCATCCGTAAGATGATAAGCCGTTGGACCAAACGTGGTCTCTGCAAGAAGCTGAAGGGTGGCGACACCGAAATCTGGCAGAAGCTTACCATTTCAGCATAAAGCATCTTGAATCTCCTAAAACAGTCAATCCCCCATCACGCAGCCAAAGCGTGGTGGGGGATTACTGTTTCTGATGATATCACCATTTCATTGCTGATAACACATGAAAAAAGAGATAATGATAAAGATAAAAGCATAAAGTTTCATAAATTATACCTTTGGGTATAATACCTTTGGGTATAATTTTGTAACTTTGCTGCTAGAATAATATAAAAAGACAATATACAATGAAGCGAACAATATTTCCGTATGATTTCTCTCCCTACTATCCGGTAGGGATTCAGCCATGCCCCATGTATGTGGATGTGGCAAATCGTATATATAATAACATCAAGGACATAGACCTTAATTTGCCTAATGCAGATAAATTAAAGAAAGAGATTGCCATCAATGCAGCAATCTATTTTGAGGATAAGATGTCTGATATAGGTCTGTGGAATACCTTTGTTACTAAGCACTTGCTTGCATACATGCACTCATTGCCCTTCTTTGATGATTTTGAGTCTCTTGATAAGAATGAGGTGAATGCCAAAGAAGTAGAACTGCTGGTGTGGCTCGTGCTGTCACGTAACTTCGATGACCGTTTTCTCAATCCTTTAGCTATGGGTGAGGATGCGGCAAATCTCATCATGGAGGTGCTTACCGAGGATGAGGATGTAGATTCGAACGATTCTTTGTATGATTTTATATACGATACAGATAAAGCCAATGACTATTTCAAGTTGAAGGATGTGCTGATATGGCTTCGTCGCTCCTACCTTCTCTGTTCTCCTTTATCAGAGGAAAAATTTAGCCGTTTACTTGATTCATACACAGGAATATTTAAGAAATCTGAAGCTGCGTACTATGCAGAAACGGCTTTCTCTATGGGCAGCGAGATAGGACCAATGGCAGAACTGCCTCATCTGTGGCTGGCTGATATGTTTTTGGAACATGATATGCAAAAAGAGTCAGAAAAGCTACGGAACCTGAATTTCTGCCAACAGGATATGTTTGAGGTGACTGATGCAAATTCAGAATATGCCGTGCTGAAGAATTCAAAGGACGAAGAGTTCAAGTTGAAGAATGCCTATCCTGATATTTTCCGTAAGGGTTCTTATGTTTATACTGCGCTTGTAAAGTATGCTGATAATGACTGGGAGATTAATGGCGTGTTGTTCAACTCGAGCCAAGAAGCGTATGCCAAGATGCATAAGCGTCAAGCACAATTGAGCAGGTCTTATGAACTTGCTTATCCTTTGTATATGAAACGGACGAAAGGGAAGCGTCTTGCATTCTTTGAAGACACCAAACAGTTACAAAAATGGTTGATGAAAATTTCACCGGAAGTAGATATGACAGAGGTTTGCCATCAGTTGCCAAATGGATCACAGGTTGCTTTTATTTCCGAGAAGGCAGGAATCATTTTCGCCCCGAATATTGTTCATGCAATAAAATGCAGCAACAACCCATACTATAAGAAATGTGATGCACATAGATTACAAAAGGAAACGATGGAGGCCGTACTCAATACCAGCGCCATACATCCAGAACTGCTGCATTATCTGCTCGAGAATAACATGTTACAGGATGGAGATTTGAGTTACAGCTACCCAAGCGACTTGGGTAAGGAGATATTTACACATAATATCGACTTTATTGCTCGCCAGCATCGCAGACACTTTTATTATGACCACGATTTCTGACAAGCAGCAGCAAAGAATAAAGAACGAAAAAGACTTTAAGTATATGAACAAGATACCATTCGAATATGGTTCTATCGCAGAAAATGAATATTTCATTGATAGAATTGAAGATAGAAGAGACCTCAAGACTTTTCTTGGAGGAGGCATCAACGTGATGCTAATTTCTCCAAGAAGATGGGGTAAGTCTTCCCTTGTCAAAGCCGCAATGGAAGAGCTGAAGCAAGAGCAGAAGGATGTGAGAGTATGCTATCTGGATGCCTTCAAGATTTTCTCTGAGGAAGAGTTCTACAACAAGTTTGCAAGTGCAGTACTCCAGGGCGTTTCTTCCACTATGGAAAAGAGATGGGCCGACATCGTAAAGTTCGTCCAATCCATATCTCCAAGCCTTACCATCAACAGCGACCCTGTGAATGCCGTAGAAGTAAATCTGAACTTCAAGCCCCTAAAAGAAAGTGCCGAGGAAATTCTCAATCTTCCAGAAAAGATTGCCAAGGCTAAAGGCATCCATGTCATCGTGTGCATTGATGAGTTCCAACAATTGGCAAACCTGCCCGACTGGAAGCGCCTAGAAGGAACCATGCGTTCGGTGTGGCAGGGACAACACAGTACGACCTATTGTCTCTATGGCAGTAAACGCCACATGATGATGGATATATTCGGCAACTCGAAGAATCCATTCTACCGTTTTGGACAGATGATGACATTAAAGAAGATAGCCAAGGAATACTGGAAGCCTTTCATCCACGACAGTTTCTACAATTATGGCAAGTCTATCAGCGATGAAATGATAGAGCGAATCTGCAATGCCGTGCAATGCCACTCCTGGTACATGCAGCAATTCTGCTTTCTCATCTGGACACGTACGGCAACAGAGGTGACAGAGGAAATCTACCAGTCACAGCTTACCAAACTTCTGGATACCAATGCCGATATGTTCATTACCGATATTGATGGCATGCCTGCCTCACAAATAGCATTCCTGCGTGCCGTCTGCATGGGAGAGACTCATTTCAATGCCCAACAGGTTGTAGCAGAATATGGACTCGGTGCTCCACGCACCATCACCAAGAACAAAAAGACTCTTGTAGAAAGAGACTTCATTGAGAAATCGGGCGATGGCTTCAAGATGGTTGACCCCGTCTTCGAACTGTGGTTCAAACGGGAATACTGCAACATCTTACCTCAATAAAAAATAGAAAAACTATATAAACAGTCAATCCCCCACCACGCTTTGACTGCGTGATGGGGGATTACTGTTTATGATGATATCCGTGTTTTATTGCTGATGTCGCTCAATATATTCAGCAGCCTGAATATTCGAGAAGACATAGTTCTTCAAATCCTGGAACTTAGACTCCTGCTTGGTTTCCTTCAGATTGCCATTCGGCAACACATCATAGCAGAAACTGCGGTTCATTGATGGATTATAAACAAAGCAACGTTGATGGTCTCTTGCCACAATCTGGTTGTCTGCCGAATAGAACACCATCGGGCGCTGCTGCTTCAGCAGATCCACACCGAAGCCCTCGTACTCATAATTCAATTTCATCAAGCCGAAAAGCGTAGGCATTACATCCACCTGCATGCCCAAGCCCGCATACTGCTGCTGCGGAACACCCGGACCGAAGATGATGAGCGGAATGTGGTTGTACGACTGAGGCAACTCGCCCTCGCTCTTACCCACCAGCTTGCCATGGTCTGCCTGAATCACGAATATCGTGTTCTTATACCAAGGCTCCCGGCTTGCCTTCTTCAGAAAGTCGCCTATCGCCCAGTCGGCATACTCCACAATCTGCGTTTCCTTCTCCTTGGTCTTCGGCTTGAAGAAATCAGGAATGATATATGGCGGATGATTGCTCACGGTGAGGATGGTAGCCATGAAAGGCTTGCCCGTCTTCGCCTTCTGGTTGATGGTGTTGAGGGCGTAGCCCATCTCAAAATGGTCGCTCACGCCAAAGCTGTTCACCACCTCGCTCTTAGGATAGTTCTCCTGAGAGAAGATGTCATCGTAGCCATTGGTCTGGAAGAAAGCCTTCATGTTGTCATACTGCGCCTCGTGGGTCATGAAGAACATGTTCTCGTAGCCATACTGCTTCAACACCGTGGCGATACCCTTGCGGCGCGGAGTCACCGTCCCCTTCATCAGGTTGCGGAACATGAGGGCAGGAAAACTGTAGAGCGTAGCCGTCATACCATGGTTGGTATGGATGCCGGCACTATAGAAATGGGTGAACGCCAGGGAATGATGGTAAAGCGAATCGAGCGTTGGGGTGAGCGGCTGCTGATTGCCGAAAGTACCCAACAGGTTTGCCGACATCGACTCCATCAGTATCACCACCACGTTAGGATGATTCTTCTTCGCAGGAGATTGACCCATCTTCATTACCAGGGAATCATTCACCACCTCACGCTTCAGAATATTCGTGCTATCCACCTTTCCCGTGATCCCCAGCCACTGACGGGTATTCATAATGGCCTCAGCGTATGGCATGAGATGCAGCTCCTTGTTCTCCTTGCGCATATCGTCGAGTGCCGAAGTAAGGAGATTGAATGCCGGGTTGATGCCGAGCTGGTTGAGGAAGGAATCCTCGCAATAGTAAGCCTGGCTCACCTTGATAGGATTATAGCCCATTCTGCCACGGATGCCGAAGAGGCAGGCGCCAATCATCACCGCAGAAATGAGAAAACGGCTGCCTATCAGCAACAGATGCATATTGTCCTTTGGCAACAGGAAAAGCCCCTCGAAATAGCGGCGCAAGCGGACGAGCGCATAGATAAACGCCCCCGTGAATACGAAATAGAGGGCGATATAGAGCCAATAGGAAGACTCCTGCAAGAGCATGCCCGATGTAGTGGCAACATAGCCGAACCACCCGAAGATGCTGGAATTGATGTTCTTGAAGAAATACTGGAAATAAGGGGTATTGGCTGCCGAAGGCATGAAGGCGATTGCAAACCATGCCGCATACCAGATGTTGATGCCACGCAGCAAACGGCGATGACACCACCCCAGGCTGGCAGCAACAAGGAGCACAGCCACAGGCAATACCGAAATATAACAAGCAATGACATTGTCGAACCATACACCCTTGACAAACGCCATCACCCTACTCGCCTCTGCATCTACTACCATGCCATGCAGGGCTATGAATTCCACCAATCTGAAAAGAGTCATCACCAGCAATGCCAATACATGCACCGAAAGGAGATACCCCAAAGCCTTAAAATATCGTTTCATCTTTATTCTACTTTAGAAATCGGGTGCAAAGTTAATAATTATATCCCAATAAAAGCAAAATTTCCTGCCTTATTCTGTCTATAAACAAATAATTATATGTAACTTTGCAGCCAAAATAACATAATAAGACTTCGATAAGACATGAACATCAAGTACAACAAAGCCCTATGGCTCATCATCATTCTGGCTATCGTGATGATGACTCCATTCCTCGGACTCTCTGATTTCAACACCAAGGGAGAACCGCGCGAAGCGGTGGTTGCCTACACCATGCTGGAACATGGCAACTGGATTCTGCCTATCAACAACGGAGGTGATATCCCTTACAAACCGCCATTCTTCCACTGGTGCATCGCCTTCTTCAGCCTCTTCATCGGCCATGTAAATGAGTACACCTCACGCCTGCCGTCAGCCGTATCGCTGGTATTGATGACCATTGGCGGCTTCGCATTCTATGCCAAGCGCAAGGATACACAAACCAGCCTGATCGCAGCCATCCTCACGCTCACCGCCTTCGAGGTGCACCGTGCGGGTATGAACTGCCGTGTAGATATGGTGAACACCGCCTTCATGGTGGGAGCCATGTATCTGCTCTACCGCTGGTGGGAGAAAGGAAAGCACCAGCTGCCTTGGCTTGCCATCCTCTGCATGAGCGGCGCCACGCTGACCAAGGGTCCTGTGGGCATCATCCTGCCTTGCTTCGTGATGGGCGTATTCATGCTTACCCAGCGCGAGAACTTCTGGGGCATCGTATGGCGCATGGCTCTAACCGCCCTACTTTCGCTCATCATCCCATTCTGCTGGTACTATGCAGCCTATCTGCAAGGTGGCGACGAGTTTCTGCGACTGGTGAAGGAAGAGAACATCGACAGATTCATGGGTAAGATGGCATACGAATCGCACGAGAACCCGGCGTGGTACAACCTGCTCACACTCGTGATGGGTTGGGCTCCTTATACCTTATTATTATTGTTCTCGCTCTTCATCCTTCCATGGAAGAAGTTCTCGAAGCCCCGATTCCTGGAAAATGCGAAGAAGGCTACTCCACTACAGGTGTTCACCTGGCTCGCCTTTCTCCTGGTGCTCTTCTTCTACTGCATCCCAAAGAGCAAGCGCAGCGTCTATCTGCTGCCATGCTATCCGTTCATGGCTTATCTCATCGCCGAATACATCGTTTGGATGATGAAGGAGAAGATGGGAGCCATCAAGATATATGCCGGAGTAATTGCCTCTCTGGCAGTTATCCTCGTGATTGCTACGCTTGTTATACGAGCAGGCTGCATACCAGATACCATTTTCCATGGCAAGCATGCTGCCGACAACATCGCCATGCTCCATGCTATAGGGGAATCTACTCATGGTATCCTATTCTACGTATGCTATATGTTTCTTATAATAGGGGCTTATCATATATTCAAGGCACTCAAGAAAAAAGAGACAAGCCAAATGATGAAATATACATTGGTGATGGTTATCGCACTTTTCATCACACTCGATTCCACCTTGCAGCCTGCCGTGCTCAACACCAAGGCAGACAAGCATCTGGCGCCAGTTATCGAAAAGAAGTTTGATACCAGCAAGCTCTACTCTTATATGTCGGTTGAAATGATGCACTTCTTCAGCCTCAACTTCTATCTGGGCGATAAGATTCAGCAGTTTGACAAGGTTCTGCCACAGGATGGCGTGCTGATGATTCCTGAAAGCGACGTGCCAGACTTCAAGGAAAAATTCGGAAGGGACTATACCTTCCAGAAGGTTTGGGAAGTAAAGAGACTCGTAGAAAGTCGCCAGCCGGTAGGCTTCTACCAGTTTGTGAAGACAAGTGCCAACATCGCACAGAACAGATAAACAAAGATTAGTGATTAGATACAAAAATGAGGGTGCGTCATGGACTTATGACACACCCTCATTTTTGTATTTGAATAATTATACTCTTTCTTCGATAAAGTATCGAGGGCGGCGCTTCACCTCGGTATAAATCTTGCCGATATAAATGCCCGTAATGCCCACGCCCGTGGTAATGATGCCACCGATAAACCACATGGAAACGAGCAGGGAAGTCCAGCCCAGAATGGTCTTGCCCTGGAAATGCTCCACCAAGGCAAAGACGATCATGATGATTGCCACCAGAGTCATCGCCAACCCCAGGAAGGTGATAAACTTCAATGGTGCCACGGAGAACGAAGTGATGCCATCGATGCTGAAGCTCAGCATCTTGGTAAGCGGATACTTGCTCTCGCCAGCCTCGCGAGCCTTGCGGTCGTAATAGACGAATCCCTCGCGGAAACCCAACTGGCGGACGATGGCTCTGAGAAAGAGATTGCGCTCGGAGTACTGCATCAGAGCCTTCAGAGTGCGGTTGGTCATCATGCGGAAGTCGGCATGGTTATACACCGTATCCTTATCCACGCTCTGCATCAGCTTATAGAAAGCCTGTGCGGTGAATCGCTTGAAGAAGGTATCGGTCTTACGCTCCTTGCGCACACCGTAGATGATATCCTTGCCTTCCTGCACCTGTTGTACCATATCGATGATGACATTCTCATCATCCTGCAGATCGGCATCGATACTTACCATCGCATCGCAATGATCTACCGCCGCTTCCATTCCTGCCCAGAGTGCATTCTGATGTCCCCGGTTATGAGATAACTTGATGCCGTGTACATACTTGTGTTCCTTGGCAGCATCAGAAATCATCTGCCAGGTACGGTCACGACTACCATCGTCAACAAGGAGCAACTCCGTGTCGGCGTCTGTTTTTACCTTGATGGTTTTGATCAGATTGCCAAGCACCTCCAGGGTCTTCGGCAATACCGCTTCCTCGTTATAGCAAGGAATCACTATGAATATCTTCATCACTTCTCTTTTTTCGTCGTTAGTATAGATACTTATCAATTGCAAAAATACCCCGATATTTTTACATACACAAATAAAACGCCAGTTTTTTTATATTCTTGCATCATATTCCTGAAAAGAAGGACTGAGAAAGCAGGATACCCCCCAGATTTCACCACTTCCACTTCACCTGCATCTCCAGATCCATCTGATGAGAACCGGCTATTTCCTGCAAGCCGGAAGAGATGTGGGTGCGGTCGAAATAATCGGTGCTGCCCAGCTTTGCGATAACCAGCAGATGATGGCTGATTTCCGAACGCACCACCAGGGCATAGCGGATGCCCTCGCCAAAGTAACTGCCAAAACTCATCTGATAGAGCAAGCCCGGCTCATAGGCATAGATGCGACTGGCGAAATCCTGGGTGTGAAAATAGCCAAAACTGCCCTGCAGCCTCAGCCAACGCCAATGATATCCGAGGTTTTCATTCAGCAGATAACCGCTGCTGGAAGCATTCGGGGTGCCGCCGGAAGCATTCTGGGTGCCGCTGCCCGCATTCCCTTCCCGGTACTTCGTATAATCCACACTCGTCTTGGAACTCCAGTTTTTCGTGGTAACGCTGGCATAGAAGCGGAGACGACCGGTAACGTTTCCAGCCTTTTCCTTATAGCGGACCCGGGCTCCCAGTGTCCAGGAACGGGCAGGGAGATAGAGGATATTCAGCAGATGATCCCAGCTCTGCGTACTCTGGCGGGTATGATACTTAGGCCAGGCAAAATAGGCAAAGTCGCTATAGGCGGTAATGGTCCAGCGACTGCCTGGCAACCACGTAGCCCCCACATACACGCCGTTTTCATCCTGCACGCTGCTTCCCTCGGCAAAGCTGTTGCTGAACAGGGAATAGTATCTGGCAGAATAGAACCGTTGCACAGCCGTGAGCGAGAAATGATCGGAAACCAGATAAGATGCTGCATTGAGCGTGGCGACGGCTCCACAATCACCCGTCGCCGTTTCGCCACCTATCGTCCAGCGATGGGAAATATAGCCATAATCTACACTCACATTCCAGAAGGCATCACCTTCGGGAGCAAACCGCTTGTACAACTGCACCTTTTCTGGCATCAGCGGAAGGGAGAAAGAGGTATAGAAACCGGTGGCTCCGATATGCCAGCCCTGATGGCGATAGTTGATGTTGCCACCCACCAGCGTATTGGAGGCTATATCCTGCTTGGCTATCTCCTTGCGTGTACGGTGCAGACCGGTCTTGAGAATGGTCTTGATGCCCCCTTCATCACTCAGTGTGGCATCTATCTTGCGATAAGAGAGGAATCCGGTAAGATCAAGTCCCTTCAACAAGGTATAGGTGGCTGCCGCTCCCTGCAGATAGTTGGCAGAAGAACGGGAGGAATGAACCTTGATCTGGCTGGTGTTTCTGCCCAGCGAGGACAGCACCGAGAGTTTGCCGAAACTGAAGTCGTTATTGAGAATCAGTCCCATTCCCTCGTGCAGCCGATACCTGCCCAAGGTGAGATTCTTCCATCTTCCCAGTTTCCTGACTTGCAGATAGAAGGAATAGAAATCATATCCCAGGTTGTTCCTGCCGCTTCCGAAAGGTTCGCCCGCATCCTGGGCGCCAACGAATCCCATCTTCACATAGTCGCCATACCTGAACTGATAGCGCACCCCGTGCTTATACTTATATCCCAGGTATCCATCGGCTCCCTTGCCATCGCCCTTGCGCTCATAGAAAGGTACTTTCACCATTCCCATCACTTCATGCTTGCCATACTTCAGGATGTTCTTCAAGCTCGGGAACTGCTTGCCGGGAGTCTCATCGGCTACATAGAAGAAACAGTTCATCAACTGCCGCTGATACCAGCTGATACTGGGAATGAGAGCCAGTTCTGCCATCGTCTTCATCCCATGATAACGATAGAGATATGCCTGGATATCCTCTACCTGCGAAGGGGTGAGGAAAGGCAGATGCGCCATCTCTTCGCGGGTAGCCGTATTCAGATTCAGCGGATGCTGCGCCAGCTCCTCCAGTTCCTCCTCATAATCCTCCCAGGCTGTCTGTTCGAAATCCTCCATCTCCGAGAGTTCCATCAGATATTCCTGCCAAGGGTGCGAAGGGGCATGCTTCTCCTTATCTTCTTCCGGCAGGGAAGAGGAGCCTTGGGCACAAACAGAAGGGACATAGAATAACTGGGAGCTGCCTATGAGAAACAGTTTCAACAAAAAGCGGATGATAGGTTGCCAATACTTCATAGACAGGCAAAAGAATTATTAAATTTCCACAAAGATACTGCGAAATTCTGAAAATGAGTAAGAAAAGAGCAACTTTCTTTCTCTAAATGGGAAATTATCTGTAATTTTGCGGCATAATTAGGAATAGAAGAGGATTACACCTCTTTATATATATATAAGAGATGCTCCGGACAGGAAGCGGATATTTTAATTGGATCAAGAAGATTTTTATGAAACAGAAGATATTCTTTTTGCTGGCGATGCTCTTCTGCATCACGTTGCAGACAATGGCACAGACAGATGACGACAAGCCTGAAAACAAGGAAGTCGATATGGATGCCCCTACCTTCGAACCGATGGTGAAGGTGGGAAAGGTGCTGCTGGATCATGACAGCATACAGTATGTACAGGTGAACAACGTGTATGTTTATCCACAGCCGGTGTTCAAGAACGCCAAGGAAAGAATGGCGTACAACCGTCTGGTATATAACATCAAGAAAGTTCTGCCGATAGCCAAGGAGGTGAGAAAGATCATCATCGAAACGGGTGACTATCTGGAAACCCTACCCAACAAGAAGGCGAAGGATGCGCACATGAAGCTGGTGGAGAAAAGCATCAAGCAGGAATATACACCGAGAATGAAGAAACTCACCTATGCACAGGGCAAGCTCTGCATCAAACTGGTGTATCGTGAGTGCAATTCGTCCTCCTATCATCTTATCCAGGCATTCCTCGGTCCTATCCGTGCCGGCTTCTATCAGGCTTTCGCCGCCCTCTTCGGTGCCAGCCTCAACAAGAAATATGATCCGAACGGAGTGGATAGACTCACGGAAAGAGTGGTGAGACAGGTGGAATCAGGACAGATATAATCATACTCCTTATTAAGAAAACCAATACCCTTAGGGAAAGAAGCATTCCTGATAACAGGAAACGGCTTCTATCCCTAAGGGTATTTTTTGATGAAACAAGGGAAAGTTGTGGATACTATTAGGAGTAGTTGTCTATACTATTAGAAGAAAAAGTCTATACTATTAGGAGAAATCTCCGTTCATAAGTTTTGAATGTGCGTTCAGAAGTTTTGAATGTACGTTCAAAAGCATTGAACATACGTTCAAAACTTATGAACGGAGATTTTCCCTAATGGAAAAAAGAAATGTCCCTAGAGGTAACTGCTTTTTCCTCTAGGGACATTCCTTTTTATTCCTCGGTGTAAAGCACCTGAATCATAGTCTGACCCACTGCCTTCAATACGTTCTTATCCAGATGAGCCATATCATCGTTCACGGTGTGCCAGGTAGGACCGAAACTGCTCTGCTGGCAATCAGGATAGTAGGCTATCACGTCGATAGTAGGAATCTTCGCCTTCTCGTTTACCGGGATATGATCATCCGTAATCATACCGCCATCACTCTTAGGGAAGAAACTGCCGTAACCTGCCTGACGGGCAGCAGCCCATACTCGCTTCACGATGCCACCAGCATACTGCATAGACATGCCTTCACGGTAGAACTTGGCTCCCTGACCGCCTACCATATCCAGGAGGATGCCATAGCGAGGATTGTAACCCTCTGGCTTGTTCTCGCTCCAATACTGCGCACCCAAAGCCCAGCTGTTGCCATCATCCTGTGCATCAGACCATTGCGGTACACCCCAATCCTCGGTATCGAAACATACGAAATCTACGCCGATACTTGGATTCAACTTCTTATCAGCCTGCAACTGGCGTGCAATTTCCAACATAACGGCTACTCCGCTGGCACCATCGTTGGCAGCCATTACAGGCTTGCGCCAATTGGTACTGTCGGGATCGTTATCCGCCCAAGGGCGACTGTCCCAATGGGCACAGAGCAAGATACGGGTTTCAGCCTTCGGATTGTAATGGGCAATGATATTGGTATTCTTCAATATCGTGCCATCATAGCCCTTCAGGTCTGCCTTCTGGGTCTCTACCTCGCAGCCAAACTGCTTGAACTTGCTCACAATCCATTCGCCACACTTATCGTGCGCCTCACTGTTCATCACACGAGGCCCGAAATCGCATTGCGCTGCACAATAAGCCAATGCCGAATCGGCATTGAAAGCCGGACCTACGGGATTCAGCTTCTCCGCTTCCTCTACCTCCTGAACATCAGGCGAACTTGCGCTGCTGGCATTCTTATAGCTGATGGTACCAGCCACCAGTCCGGCAGCTACCACCACACCTAATATGATCTTCATTTTTTTCGTCATAACATTATTGTTTAAAGTTCTGCACCTGCGTCATCACTCTGAGCCAGTTGCCTCCCCAGATCTTGGCGATATCCTGCTCGCTGTACTTGCGGCGCAACAGCTGGAGTGTGAAATTAATCAGCTCGGAAGAATCAGCAAGTCCGCGGATGCCTCCGTCTCCATCGAAATCGGTACCCAAACCTACATGGTCGATGCCCATCACCTCGATGGCATGCTCCAGATGGGCAATGGCATCCATGATGTCTGCCTCGCCCTCCTTGCGCAGGAATCCATGATAGAGCGTAGTATGAGCCACACCTCCACGGGCTGCCAGGGCACGCATCTGATCATCGGTCAGATTACGGGGAACATCGCAGAGCGCACGGCTGCTGCTATGGCTGCATACGATAGGAGTCTGACTGATTTCCAATGCATCATAGAAACTCTTTTCGCCTGCATGGCTCAAGTCCACCATGATGCCGTGGCGGTTCATCTCCTGAATCACCTTGGCTCCGAAACTGCTCACGCCATTGTGGGTATTGCAGCCACGGGCACTGTCACAGATGTCATTATCGCCATTATGGCAGAGGGTGATATATACCACGCCTCGCTGGGCAAAGTACTTCACATTGCTCAGATCGTGCTCCAGGGCAAGACCATTCTCAATACCGAGCATAATGCTCTTTCTGCCCTTTCGCTTATCGCTGTAAAGATCGGCAGGAGTTCGGGCGATACTCAGGTAGGCGCGGTTCTTGCTCACGATTTCCTCAATCTTGTCGAAGATGAGATCGGCATACTGCAGAGGTCCCTGTACATCGAAGGCCACCTTGCTGCTGAAGCTCTCGCCTATCTTAGGCTGCGGCAGGTAAGCCACCATGGTGGTAGCATCCTGATGTCCGTCGGTCATCTTGTGCAGATCTACGAGGATGCGGGAGTCGCGATGATCGAACTTCACGCCCTGCGGGAAGAACATCGGGGTATCGCAATGGGTATCGAGGGTAAGGATACGCTTGTGCAACAGCTTGGCTGCATGGAAATTTCCAGCCTGGTTTACCAGCCACTGGAAGATCTTTCCGCCTTCCTCGCCCAGCCACTCCGGATGCCACTGCACGCCGAGTATCTGCTTATACTCATTGCTCTCTATCGCCTCGATGATGCCATCGGTAGATTTGGCGATGATGCGCATATGCCTGCCCGGCTCGCTCACAGCCTGATGGTGGAACGAGTTGACGAGAATCTTTTCCGAATTATATATATGATATAAGGTGGAATCCTTCTTGATTTCTACACTATGGGTTGGTTCGGAGCGGTCGGCATCCTGACTGTGCTTCACCATCTGCTTGATATCCTGATACACTTTTCCGCCCAGGGCTATCGCCAGGGTCTGGATGCCACGGCAGATGCCGAGCATCGGTATCTGACGGTTGAAAGCCAGACGGACAAGCATCAGCTCTGCAGCATCACGCTCCTGATTGATATTGTGAAGGCGGGGAGACGGCTCCTCGCCCATCCACAACGGGTTATGGTCGCCCCCACCCGTCAGGATCAAACCATCCAGATGCTCTAGGGTATTGATGATGACAGTACTGTCGGCAACTGGCGGGATGATGACAGGCGTTCCACCTGCCGCAATCACCTGCTTGTAATAACGGTCGCGAAGCGTAGCATCAATGTTCTCGTAATTGGCAGTAAGACCGATTACGGGCTGATGCTTCGCTTCGGGAAAAGAAGAGTACGCACCCTTGAGATGCGACTCCAAGTCAAATGTTTCCATTTGTTTATTTCTAAATACAAAAAAATTACTCTTCCTCCAAAAGTACTGGAACCTCGCGCTTGATGCTCTGCTCAAGCGAGATGAGTGTTTCGGTAGATACTACACCCGGGATAGCCTGGAGCTTGTTGTTCAACAAGTCCATCAACTGCTCGTTGTCACGGGCATACAACTTCAAAAGCATGGTATAAGAACCGGTTGTGAAGTGGCACTCCACAATCTCAGGAATGTTCTGAAGACGCTCTACCACCTTCTTGTACATATTACCACGCTCCAGGTTAAGTCCTACGTATGTACATGTAGAATAACCCAGACTCTTAGGGTTTACATCAAATCCGCTACCGGTGATGAATCCATCCTCCATCAAGTGCTGAACACGCTGATGGATGGCTGCACGAGACACGCCACATTCTGCAGCTACGTCCTTGAAAGGAATACGGGCATTCTTGGAAAGGATGCCGAGAATCTTTCTGTCAAGATTGTCTATTTTCTCCATTTCTTCTTTATTATTATGTTCTATTTTAAGGTATTCTTCTATACCAGATAGCAAAATTAATAAAAACTATCGAAACAGACAACAAAATGCACGAATATTTTGCAATATCCGTGCATTTTGTTGTTTTTTATACTGATTTTAACCAAATTTTCAGATTTTTCCTGCTATTTGGTCGTTACTTTCTCTTTCTGGAAGCAGACTTCTTGCCAGCAGACTTGGCTGGAGTCTTAGCCACCTTCTTCTCTGCACCTACGGCTACATCATCCTTCTGCTCGCTGTCAGCCTCAGGCTTTACCTCTGGCTTCACGATGCTCACGAGCTCCAGGTCGAATACCAATGTAGAATATGGAGGAATCTGACCAGCCTGACGCTCGCCGTATGCCAACTCATAAGGGATGTAAAGCTGCCACTTGCTGCCAACAGGCATCATGGTGAGAGCCTCTGTCCAACCCTTGATCAGACTGCCGGCACGGAACTTGTCTGTGGCAGCACCGCCATGCTTGGAAGTTGCATCGAATACGGTTCCATCGATGAGACGGCCCTCATAGATAACCTCCACCTCATCAGAAGCCTGAGGAATCTCGCCCTGACCTTCCTTGATTACCTTATACTGCAAACCGCTAGGCAAAACCTTGACACCTGGCTTCTTGGCATTGGCAGCCAGATATTTCTCGCCAGCACCAGCCAAGGCTTCCTTCTTGAACTCGCCAGCCTTGTGCTCGGTAAAGATAGTGGTATCATTGGCAAGAGCTGCCACGAAACCACGGCTGAAGAGTTCGGCATTGATAGAATCCTTGGTGCTCTTCAGCTCCTCACGGGTTCCAGGAAGGATGCGCTGATTTACCATCTGGGCAATCTGCATACCTACGATATAAGCTGTACCCTTAGGAGTATTTGTCTGCTGGATAGCCTCCTCATAACCACGGATGAAGTCTGCCATATAAGCAGTATCCACCTGATAACTCTGCTGGATGAATGGAACCAGACCACGGGTGGCATAGACACCTGCCGCATAACTCAAGGAATCACCCTCGCTGGCAAGAACCACCGGAGTTACCTTCTTAACATTCTTCTTCTTGCTTGCAGCACTAGCTGTAAACAAAGAAGCACTCGCCACGAGGACGAGTGCTGTCATTAAATATTTCTTCATTTCTTATAAGTCCTCTACTCAAAAAATGAGTTCCCACAAAAATTACTTGCCACCTACAGAGATCAACTCAATCTTGAAGATCAATACAGAGAATGGCTTGATCTGACCCTGCTCACGCTCACCGTAAGCCAACTGCTGAGGGATGTAAACCTCCCATACAGAACCGGCTGGCATGTGAACCAAAGCCTCAGTCCAACCCTTGATAACCTGGTTAGCACGGAGATCTACAGCCTGACCACGCTTGAAAGATGAATCGAATACCTTGCCGTCGATAGTCTTACCCTCGTAGTTAACCTTTACCATAGATGTATCCTTTGGCATAGGGCCGTTACCCTCCTTGATTACCTTGTACTGAACACCTGAAGGAAGAGTTACCACTCCTGGCTTCTTCTTGTTGGCAGCGAGGAACTTCTCACCAGCCTCCTTGTTAGGACCATATTCCTTCTCCATGTTCTTTGCCTTGATGGCCATCATCTTGGTCTGTGCTACCTGAGCAGCCTGCTCTACAGTCATCAAACCCTTCTTGCCGGTAGTACCTGTAATGAAACCAGCCATGAAGTTCTTCAAAGAGATGGTCTTGGTAGAATCGTCACCGAATACCTCGTGGTTGATACCCTTAACCATCTGGTTAGAGATCTGCTGACCGATCTGAATACCTGCATAGTAAGCAGCCTTCTTCTTGTCATCACCAGCGTTGGCACCATCGTTGAGACCCTTGATGAAATCATCCATGTAAGCAGTATCCACGCCCATGCGCTCTACCATAAACTCCTTCAGACCCTGAGTCTGAGACATACCCATGGCATAGCTCATTGTATCTACATCATTCTTGAGATCTGCCTTTGGAGTAGAATTGCCACAAGCTACGAATGTAGCGGCAACACAAGCCACGAGGGCTCCGAAAAATAACTTTTTCATTTTTAACTTTATGTTTTATTCTTTGTTCTCTCTATATTACTTTACTGCAACAAGCTCTACATCGAAAATCAATGCTGAGAATGGAGGAATAGCTGCACCTGCGCCACGCTCGCCATAACCCAACTGATAAGGGATGAAGAAACGGTACTTAGCACCCTCGGTCATCAACTGAAGGCCCTCTGTCCAACCAGCGATTACCTGGTTCAATGGGAAGGTAGCTGTCTGACCACGGTCGTAAGAGCTATCAAACTTAGTACCATCGATGAGTGTACCCTCGTAGTGGCACTCTACCTGATCTGTAGCCTTAGGAGCCTTGCCGTTACCCTCGCGCAGGATCTGATACTGCAAACCACTCTTGGTTGTGATGATACCATCCTTCTTAGCATTCTCTGCGAGGAACTGCTCACCAGCCTCCTTGGCAACCTTGCCCTTCTCTGCAGCTGCAGCCTGAGCCTTAGCCTCCTGCTCTGCGAAGAAGTTCTGTACCAACTCCTGTGCTTCCTGCTCATCAAGCTGAAGCTTGCCTGCAATCGCATCCTTTACAGCCTGTGCAAAATCATCAATGTTCAAACTCTCTGCACCCATAGAAGCCAACTGGCGACCGATGCCAATGCCTAAAGCATAACTTACTTTATCCATAAATTTATCTTATAACTTTGTATTAATATTCTTTATTTTGTACTTATTGTCCTTAAAACGAGTGCAAAGATAACATTTTTCTCGCTGATAACGATGATATTTAAAGAAAAAAGTGTAAATTTGTGCATTCTTAATAAGAAGATTAAGAAAATATGAATAAATAAAACGTGATAAGATGAAGAAACTCGTATTTTTAACCGGCGCTGGAATGTCTGTGGAGAGTGGTTTCAAAACTTTCCGTGGAAATGATGGCTTGTGGGAGAACTATCCTGTAGAACAGATAGCTACCCACGAGGGATGGGAAGCTGACCCTACCCTAGTAACTAACTTCTATAATATGTTGCGCCATAAGCTCTATGCCGCTCAACCAAACGAGGGACATAAACTTATCAAGGATCTGGAGAAGGATTTCGACGTAACGGTGATTACACAGAATGTGGATAACCTGCACGAGAAGGCGGGATCCAAAAACGTGATCCACCTGCATGGAGAACTCTCCAAAGTCTGCTCTTCGCGCGCCCCTTACGACTACCGATACATCAAGGAGTTGCCAGAGAATGACTGTGAGGTGGAGCCTGGAACCAAGGCGGGCGATGGCAGCTTGCTACGACCATTCATCGTCTTCTTCGGTGAGAATGTTCCGATGATAGAGCCTGCTGCCGAGGCGGTGCAGCAAGCCGATATCTTCGTCATCATCGGCACTTCGCTCAACGTGTATCCTGCCGCAGGCCTGATAGCATACACCAAGCCGAACATTCCTATCTATCTGATAGACCCAGGTGCCGTAAACACCAACGGATACTACAAGATTGAGCATATCATGAAGGGGGCTTCTGAAGGAATGAAGCAGCTGAAGGATATGCTGGAGAAATAAAACGAAGCGGAAAGATATCTGGAGATTATCGAAGTTAATTTTGAGCAGCACGCCCTGTAAGGGCAAAAGCTTTAGAAATGAAATGCTTTTGCCTTTACAGGGCGACTTCGTTTTTATATCGAAAAGCCAATTATGCCGAAGCTCTGGTTCCCATACGGGCCTCGGCTACATTTACAACATAGTCGCCGAGCTTCTCGCACTCCTGAATGATATCCATATACAGGGTTCCTACACCATAGGTATAGAGATGGTTGTCCACATCATCCAGGTTCTGGTTTCTCAACTGAGTACGGAAGTTGTTGATTTCCGTCTCTATATTATAGGTATGGTTCATATTGACCGACTGGCGATCGTGAGCAAACAGGAAGTTCATCTGGGTAAGCGACTCATCTACCAACTTGAACATCTGATGGATATTCTCATTCTGCTTGGCAGTGAACTCTTCCTTGTTCTCTCCCTTGCGCTTGATGGTGCGGGCAAGGTTGTAGCAGCTGTCACCAATACTCTCAATCTCGGAAATCGCACGCAGCATCGCACGAATCTTTGCCTTGGTATCATCACTCAGATGGGCATCGCTCACCTGATCCAGATACTTGGCTATCTCAATCTCCATATTATCCGAAATGCCCTCATACTTCTCGATACGCTCATAGAGCTTGTCGAAACTCTTGGCATCCTGGGTATCCAGCAACTCTCTCACCATACCAAACATACGATGAATACGCTCGCCGAAACTGCCGATTTCCTGCTGTGCCTCGAAAACAGAAAGCTCCGGTGTCTTCATGATACCAGCCTGGATAAAGCGCAGGCGGAAATCCTCTTCCTCCTTGTCTGCCTTAGGCTTGATAAGCTTGCAGACCACCTTTTCCAACTGTGGAATAAACCAGATAAGTACGCCCGTATTGCAGACATTGAAGCAGGTGTGGAACATCGCCAGGACGATAGGCAGCAACTTCGCCTTCTGCGCAGCCGACATACCGCCATCAGGATCATAACCCACAATAGAGCAGACGAAATCCACAAAAGGATAGAACAGACAGAGAACCCAGATGACACCAAACACATTGAACACCAGATGAGCCAAAGCCGCACGACGAGCCTGGGCATTGGCACCCAAAGCTGCAAGGTTGGCAGTAGCTGTCGTTCCGATATTCTCACCCATCACCAGGGCGATACCCAGATAGATAGGAAGCACTCCCGTAGAACAGAGCAGGATGGTAATGGCCATCACCGCAGCAGAACTCTGTACAATGCAGGTAATAAGCGTACCTATCAAAAGGAAGACAACAATAGTGAAATGGCTCTTCGTATCGAAGGAACCAAAAAAGTCGATAACTGCCGGATTATGCTCCAGATCGAGAGCCTTGCCTGCACTGCTCAACAGAACGAGCGAGAAGAAGAGAAAGGCGATACCGAAAAGGAAATCTCCAAAATACCGGCGCTTCTTACTATATATCAGCATAATGCCGAGGAAGAACGCTGGGAAAACCACAATGGTTAAATCTACATTATAACCCAGCGACATAATCCATGCCGTAAAGGTGGTACCAATGTTGGCACCCATAATCACGGAAATGGCTTGGGCCAGGGTGAGCAGACCTGCATTCACAAAAGAAACCGTCATCACGGTGGTTGCAGAGGAACTCTGAACTGCACAGGTAATAAAGGTACCTGTGAGCATTCCCGTAAATCGGTTAGTAGTCATAGCTCCTAAAATGTGGCGCAACTGAGATCCTGCCATCTTCTGCAAAGCCTCACTCATCACCTTCATACCATAGATGAGCAATGCCAAAGAACCGAGAATCTGAAAAAAAATCACAAGATATTGACTTGTATCCATAATTATTTGTATTTGTGGAAATGTTTGTTACGTTTCGATTGCAAATATAATAAGAAATCCGCTTATTACGAAATATTAAGCAAGGATATTTCAAATTGTAACAGCATTGTAATATCCGAAACTTATCAATACAGCCAAAAGAAAGAAAATACTCTGCCTTGCCCTATCATCTTCTCATATCTTTTTTCTACTCGTTTATGAAGAGGAATATAGAAGGAAAGGAGAATTTAGTGCCCTATTTTGTTACATATTTAATAAAAAACAAAAAAAGATGCCAAGAAACTTTGTATTCTCCGATTTTTTTTGTTTCTTTGCCTTATAAAACTATAAACAGTCATATAACAGTCGTAATTATGGGAAAAGGTAAAAAAGGCGGCAAAAGAATGAACAAGGCGCAGCTCACAGAGATTCTGCAGCAATTCTTTGCCGAAAGGCCGGGCGAAACGCTCAGCTTTAAAGAAATATTCCGTTCCCTCCGTCTCACCACGCATCCGCTCAAGATGCTGGCTATTGACATCATGGAGGAAATGGCATGGGATGACTATCTGGCAAAGGTAAGTGATAATTCGTATCGCCTGAACCAAAGCGTGCAGGTGATGGAGGGTAAGTTTGTTAGAAAGGCAAATGGTAAGAACTCCGTCATCCCTGATGGCGAAGAAAATCCTATCTTCGTTTCTGAGCGCAACTCTATGGGAGCGCTCAATGGCGACCGCGTGGAATTCACTTTCCTCGCCCGCCGAAAGAACCATATCAAGGAAGCACAGGTAAACAAAATCCTGGAACGGGCAAAGGATACCTTCGTTGGTAGATTGAAAGTGGATAAGGATCTCGCCTACCTAGTTACACCAAGCGATGTATTCGCCCACAACATCATCATTCCAAGAAGAAAGGTAAAGGGCGGAAAGACCGACGACAAGGCGGTGGTTCGCATCATCGAGTGGCCAGACGGAGAAAACAAGAGTCCTATCGGTGAGGTGGTAGATATCCTCGGACAGAAGGGCGACAACGATGTGGAAATGAATTCCATCCTCGCCCAATATGGATTACCTTACAAGTATCCAAAGAATGTGGAGGATGCTGCCAACAAGATTTCGGGCGAAATCACCGAACAGGATTACAAGGAACGTGAGGACTTCCGCAAGGTTTTCACCTGCACCATCGACCCGAAGGACGCCAAAGACTTCGACGATGCCCTGAGTATTCAGAGATTGGAGAACGGCAACTGGCAGGTGGGTGTTCACATCGCTGATGTTTCACACTACGTCACGGAGGGCAGCATCATCGACAAGGAAGCCGTGAAACGTGCCACATCTGTCTATCTCGTAGATCGCACCATACCGATGCTCCCTGAGCGTCTCTGCAACTTCATCTGTTCGCTTCGCCCTAACGAGGAAAAGTTGGCATACAGCGTCATCTTCGAACTCGACAACAATGCCGAAGTCAAGAACTACCGCATCGTGCACACCGTCATCGAGAGCGACCGCCGATATAAATATGAAGAGGTACAGGAACTCCTAGAAGCAAATGGCGTGATTGATGGTACCGGCGAACCTGCACCGGCAGAAACCAAAGAGCATCCATACCAGGGTGAAAATGCACTCCAGCTTATCACCCTTGATAGACTGGCAAAGAAACTTCGTGCTGCAAGATTCAAGAATGGAGCCGTGAAGTTCGACCGAGAGGAACTGCATTTCGATATCGACGAGAAGGGCAAGCCTATCAGCTGCTACTACAAGCGCTCTAAGGATGCCAACAAACTCGTAGAGGAGTTCATGCTCCTCGCCAACCGCACGGTGGCTGAGAGCATCGGAAAGGTGAAAAAGGGAAAGAAGCCAAAGACGCTTCCTTATCGTATTCACGACAATCCAGACCCACAGAAGCTGGAAACCCTACGTGAATTCGTTGTGAAGTTCGGCTATAAGATGAAGACCGAGGGCACCAAGGGCGCCACAGCCAGAAGTCTGAACAAGTTGATGGCTGACTGCGAAGGTAAGCCTGAGAACAACCTCATCCAGATGGTAGCTCTCCGTGCAATGATGAAGGCAAAGTATTCCGTTCACAACATTGGCCACTTCGGTCTGGCTTTCGAGTACTACACACACTTCACCTCTCCAATCCGCCGTTATCCGGATACAATGGTACACCGCTTGCTCACCAAGTATGCACAAGGCGGCAGAAGTGCCAACGAGAAGCATTACGAGGAACTCTGTGAGCATTGCTCCGACATGGAGCAGATTGCACAGAATGCAGAACGAGACAGTATCAAATACAAGATGGTAGAATTCATGGGCGATAAGCTAGGTGAGGAATTCGATGCCCACATCAGCGGCATTACTTCTTACGGTATCTATGCAACCATTGATGATAACCATTGTGAAGGTATGATTCCGATGCGAGACATCGCAGACGATTATTACGACTTTGACGAGAAGAACTTCTGTCTGATTGGTCGTCGTCATCACAACAAGTACCAATTAGGTGATGCTATCCGCATCAAGGTGGCGCAAGCCAACCTGGAGAAGAAACAGTTGGATTTCGCCCTAGCCGGCGATTCTGCTCCTGTACGCAAGGAAAAGCCTGCGGATAGTACTTCTTCCAAGAAAACAAAGAAGTCGAAACAGAAGACACGTAATCATCGTAAAAACAAATAATATCAAACTGGGCTTACCTTTAAGGTTGGTCCAGTTTTTTATTTTGATTCTGTGAAAAAGGAAAAGCAGAGAAAAAGATCTGCATCATTCCAGACCGAACAGGTCTAAAATCTGTGCACATCTGTGAAATCTGTGGGAAAAAGAAAAAACAGCGAAAAGAATCTGCGTCATCTGCGAAATCTGCGTGACAAAAAAACAATCTGCGTGAAAACAAAAAAGCCTCAGAAATCTTTCGAAATCTGAGGCTTTGATAAAAGAAGGCGGCTACCTACTCTCCCGCATTGCATTGCAGTACCATCGGCGCAAGTGAGCTTAACTTCTCTGTTCGGAATGGGAAGAGGTGGGACCTCACCGCAATAACCACCTGATAATGGGGTATGACGTATTTGCACACAAGCAAAACAAGATAATGAACTGAAAATACAGTTGAAACTATGAACTATAATAAAGAAAGTGTTCGGGCAATTAGTAATGCTCGGCTTTGACATCGCTGTCTTTACACCTGCATCCTATCAACGTCATCGTCTCTGACGACCCTCAATGGAGTTCTCATCTTGCGGCTGGCTTCGCACTTAGATGCTTTCAGCGCTTATCCAATCCAGACTCAGATACCCAGCGGTGCGCCTGGCGGCACAACTGGTAAACCGGAGGTCTGTCCATCACGGTCCTCTCGTACTAGTGACGGCACCACTCAAAACTCCCACGCCCACGATAGATAGAGACCGAACTGTCTCACGACGTTCTGAACCCAGCTCGC
>OGLR01000009.1_pt1 | contig 119056 bp, 105 predicted proteins | sample 1572931 | NCBI WGS metagenome assembly OGLR01 (sample SAMEA2581997, study PRJEB24529) | metagenome | biome: Human gut stool | place: China | collected 2011 | reverse complement strand
TTTGTATTTATTAACACAAAAAGTTGCTCAAAAATTTGGCTATGTCTTAGGAATCAAAAAACAATTTAATTAAACATTGATTGCAGAGCTTTTGTTTCTGCAAGCCATTGTGTTTCAATGACAATGCAAAGATACAAAATTTTGGGGCGGAAATCAAGAGTTGTTCGCCACTTGCAAGAAAAACTATTTCTTCTTCAGAATCTTATCCAGGCAGGATACGATATACCCTGCGGGATTCTTGATCTCGTGCTTTGCCTTCGCTGCATAGGCTGCCAGAAAGCACTGGTTCACGGCATCCAGGTCTGACAGGGTGAGGCGATCGCTCAACGCCTCAGCCACCTTATGGCTCACGTTCCAGTAGGAAGAGGTGAGGACCTTTCTTAAGTTTAGTTTCATCATTGTCAGCTTGGTTCTGTCTTCATCGCTCAGCATATTCTGGTCTTCGTTGCGGAACTTGAGGTCGAAGATTACCAAACTGCCGTATTTGCCTACTACCTGGTTGCGGGTCGTCTCTAGCGTGTGTATCACGATATAGTCGAGGCGGTTCTGCTTGTAGGCATTCTTTATCTCCTCTTCGGCAGTAGAAAGCTGGGTGTATTCCAGATTCCCCGTGCCACGATATTGGGTGTGGCTGGTGAGGAGTGCGAGGATTTCGGGAGGCGTAAACTTGGTGTAGCCCTTCTTCAGTCGGCTCTCTGTCAGGAGATAAAGGCAGCGGGAAGACTGGTGATGGAATGACTCGTATAGCTGCGGCGAAACCTTGAAGTAGCCCAGGTCCAGGGCGAAGTAGTACTGAGCCACGGGAATCGGCATCTCCAGGATGGCTCTCTTCTCCTGACCTTTCTTGGTGTAGTCAACGAAGTGGTAGAGGTAGTCGAACCGCTTGTAGCACAAGTGGTATGTTCCTGGATTATCAGATTCTGCGACGGTGTAAGGGATACAGACCGGCTTTTTGCCTATGTCGATAAGGGCAGTCTCCAGGTTGTTGTAATGCGATTTTGTAGCTTCCAAAGCTCTGTAGGGTACCTCGAAACGTAACATATTTTCAAGGTGCTCGAAACCGTTGAGGTCCAGTTGTCCGTGGTGTGCGTTCTGGCTGATAGCCATTTTAATCTCTTTCTGATTGTACACGTCAAGTCTGAAGATGTACTTCTGTTCTTGCGGGCTGTAGCTGTGATGCAGGGCGCAATGAGTGCCAAGCTCTGTGGCTTCGGCTACATTGAATTTTAGGTTCTTGTTCATTGCTCGTTTGTTTATAAAGTTATAAAATGGGGGTGGCAATGAAAAGAATTCTGGGGGATGCGAAATCTCAAATGGATCAAAATTTATGCGGATTATTTTGGTCCTTTACTCAATTTTTCACATCAGGCCAAAATTATCCCATGTCGCACCCCCGTATGAATTGTTCATAGAGAATGCGCACGAAAAATTTAGCCTGAATTTACAATTGAGTACCCCCATGCAAGGATTTAACTCCGCACCTTACAAGGGATTTTGAGATGTAAACTCAGCATTTATCATGCTTGGGCATCCTGTTGCCAGGGTGCTGATGTCCGCTCCTCCTGTATTTCTACAGAAAGAGCGCTGCAAAGATATATAAAATTTCTGAAACTAACAAGTATTTTACAAGTTTTTTTTGAAAATAGAGAAAAAAAGTTTGAGAACCCATCATGACCATTTTTCTTTTTTATTTCTTATATATCATATTATCATATTTCTTGTGGGGCTATTTTGTTGTGTAACCATCAGATAATCAGAAAGATGAAAAATGGTATTGCAATGGGAGGTAACTGTCAAAAGGCGATATCCCACGAGATGTAGCGGTTTCCTTTGATGAGATGTAATCCTTTGGTAAGTTTGCCTACGAGAGGTAACTATCTAGACATTTCTCCCACGAGAGGTAAGTAGTTAACTAAATATAAAACATTCCGGGGTAAGTGGGAATTCGCCGGAAATCGACGGCTATCGCCAGTTGGAGTTAGGAGAAAGTCTTATCTTTGCAGTGTTGAAACATTAAAAACATCAGCTTATGACTAGAGAAATTACAATGATTGTGGTACACTGCAGCGCAACCCGCTGCAACCACCCTTACACTGTGCATCAGCTTTATCACGACCACGTGGAGGTGAACCACTGGCGTTACATCGGTTACCATTTCTTTATCAGCCGTGACGGCAAGGTACATGCCACCCGTCCGCTGGAGCGTATGGGTGCCCATGCCCGTGGCTGGAATGCGCATTCCATCGGAATCTGCTATGAGGGCGGATTGGATGAGAACGGCTATGTGGCGGATACCCGTACCGGGGAGCAGAAGAAGGCGATGGAGAAACTGATTGTTCAGCTGAAGATACAGTTCCCCGGCATCCGCACCATCCTGGGGCATCGTGACCTGCCAGGAGTGCAGAAGGCGTGTCCCAGCTTTGATGCCACCACGCTCCAGCCCTTGTTACATCTAAATTGTAAATATTAAAGTTTGTAATCAGATGAAACACCCTATCCGATTTTTTTGTAACTTTGCAGAAGAAAATGCAAACGATTACTAACTAAAAAATAAAACTAGATGAATGTTACCAAGCAACATTTCGTAGAACGTAGAGTGATGAGCAAGCAGGAGCTTGCTCACCTCTACTGTCCTCACAGCCGTTCCAAGGGTCATGCTGCGAGAGATGAGTTTATGGATTGGGTGAAGCGCTGCACTCCGCTCTATGTCAAACTGCAGGAATTGGGTTATAAGCCTTCGCTGCATAGTTTCACGCCCAAGATGGTTGATTATATCTTTTACTATCTTGGAGAGCCGGATGGAGTGGGGGTATAGTATGGGTAGTGATAAATAACTTTACAAGTTAAACGTGGCAGAAAATTCTCTTAAGAGAAGCTGTCGTTTCCCTTAAGGAAAAATATATTTTCCCTTAAGGAAAAAAATAAAAACCCTTAAGGGAAAATTCTCAATCTCTTTTTCCCCCATTTTTCGGGCGTTTTCGCCTGATTCTCTCTTCCTTGAATATTATTTACACGGATATGAAGAGAAGATGGGGATGGGTTCAAGGTTAAGAAAATAACAGTTTGGAAAATTCAAAAGTATATGGAAATAGCTATAGAACGTTTTGGCAGTTATCATCATGCCGTAAGTGGTAGATTGCTGATTGATGGTCAGCATGTTTGTGATACGTTGGAGGAGGATGTGCATTGTCTGCCGGAAGGAGAGTATGCCCTGCAGCGCAACAGCAAGCTGGCATTACCTTATTATATTAGACTGGCAGATGCAGACTCGGGGGGTGACACTCATGTTGATTCCCGTGCTGCCTCTCATGTTGATTCCCGTGTATCCTTCTCCAGGGGTAATGGCATTCACGGTTGGCGCAACCACTGCATCATCGTAGGCGAGTGTCTCCATCTGGGTTTCCTCATTCATAGCGAGGAGTGCTATGAACTTCTCATTGCCCGCATCCGCATGCAGTTTGTGCGTCATCACGCAGTGGTGGTCAAGATATCCCGCTCTCCCGATTTTCTGGAAGTAGCCTGATATCATAAAGACACAGCAAGGTATGTTTCGAGTTACTCTCGAAAGCATGTAGTCGTTGATATATGCATGTCATATGATAAAACGTTTTACATGGATAGAGTAGAAAGAGACCTGCATCTCTTTCTGCTCTTATTCCTATGAACCTTTATTGGCATTTTACCAAGTGATAACCTTATCTACAATTTCTTGTTGCTCCAAGCTACTTCTTCGCAGATAGATACGTGTTGTCTCTATGCTTTCGTGTCCCATGAGGTCGGCAAGCAAGGCTATATCGTTGAATTTCTCCAGGAAATTCTTGGCATAACGATGGCGGAACGAGTGAGGGTAAACCACTTTCTCGTTTAAGCCATACTTTACAGCATAGTTCTTCAACTGCTGTGATATGCCTCTTGTAGTAATACGCTCGCCAAAGCGATTGAGAAAGAGATAGCCACTTGTGCGGTTGAGTGTCTGCAACCACTTTTCTGTTTCCGTGCGCAATGTCTTGGGGATATAGATACGCCGTATCTTGCCACCCTTGGTGTAGATGTCGTAATAGCCTACTTGCACGTGCTCAACCTTGATTTGCACAAGTTCGCTCACTCTGGCACCAGTCGCAGCCAAGAAACGCACCACAAAGTACCACTCCAAGTTGTCTTCCCTTTTCAACTTGTTCTTCAAGAAGGTGTAGTCGGCATTACTGATGACATTCTCCAGATAAGAACGTTGCTGCACCTTGACCGACTTCAAGCGGAGTTTCGTCTTGCCCACAAATACAAGATACTTGTTCATCGCCTGAATACGGAGGTTTACCGTCTTTGGCTTGTAAGTCTCAATCAAGTAGGTCTTGTAAACCAACAAGTTTCTCTTGTTCAGCTCTTTGTATCGAGAGCCAAACTCCTTCACGGCATACAGATATGCCGAAATCGTGTTCTTTGCCATATTGCCTTGGCTTAGGAACTCTTCAAATTTGTCTAATTCCATTTCTATTCGTTTATTAGTGAAACATTAAGTTGTCCTATTATATAAGCATGGTTTTGTTCTATGAGTTCCTATTATGAGAAGATACTTGCTACGGGAGAGGTGAAGTGCATTGATGAGGAGATACCGTTTGAGATTCCACAGGGGTGGAAATGGACGAGAATTGGTAACATTTTTAATCACACAAGTGGAAAACAACAAAGTAGTAGCAACAAAAGTGGTGGAACACCACAGAAATTTATCACTACATCAAATCTTTATTGGGGGTATTTTGTACTTGACAATGTGAAGGTTATGAATTTCACAGATGAAGAGACAAGAAACTGCTCTGCCACAAAAGGTGATTTACTTGTTTGTGAAGGAGGTGCAGGTTACGGTCGTTCTGCAATTTGGAATGAAGATTATGATATTTGTCTTCAAAATCATGTCCATAGATTACGCCCATGTATAAATGGTATATGCGAATACGTATATTATTTCATTTATCTGTTGAAGGAAAGCAACAACTTGGCTTCTGTAGGAACTGCAATGCCAGGCTTGTCTGCAAATCGTTTAAAAGGATTGTTGTTACCATTACCTCCCATAAATGAGCAAAAGCGAATTGTCTCAAAAATGGAAGAGTTAATACCATTAATAAATAGATATGCAAAAGCTCAACAAAGTTTGGATGAGCTAAACCAAAACATTAATGAAAAAATCAAAAAGTCATGTTTGCATGAAGCTATTCAAGGATGGCCAAACTGTCCTAAGCTATCAACTCTGCTTTCTAATCCAAAAGATGTGTCTGTTGAAAATCTACTTGAACGGATTAAAGAAGAGAAACTGCGACTTGTAAAAGAGGGCAAACTAAGGAAGTCAGCCCTCAATGACTCAGTTATTTTCCGTGGTGACGATAACAAGTATTATGAGCAGATTGGGAAAAAGTGCGTGGATATAACTGAGGAAATTCCTTTTTCTATTCCTGCTAATTGGAAATGGGTAAGGATTCGTGATGTATTTCAATTAAATCCAAAGAATGAGGCTGATAATGAGACTTTAGCTGCATTTATTCCAATGGAAAAGATAAGTGCAGGTTATAAATCTGATTTCACTTTTGATTTGGTTAAATGGGGAAATATAAAAAAGGGATTTACTCATTTTGCGAATGGTGACGTTGCTTTTGCTAAAATTACGCCATGTTTTCAAAACAGAAAGTCTGCAATTTTTCATGGCTTACCAAATGGAATCGGGGCAGGAACTACAGAATTAAAAGTGTTGAGACCCTATGGAAATACAATAGGTAGATGGTATCTGTTGTATTTCTTAGAGTCTCCTTACTTTATAGATGAAGCAACATTTAAAGGAACTGCTAATCAACAACGTATTGTTGTTGGTTACTTAGAGAACAAACTGTTTCCTTTGCCTCCAAGTAAACAACAACAACGCATTGTTGAAAAGATAGAGCAATTAATGCAGTTGCTCAAATAGTTTTTCTATTTGAGCAACAATGCGTTGCTGCTCTTTAAAAGGAGGAAGAGCAATAAGTAAGGGATATATTTTCTTCCCTGAGACAACGGGCTGTGCTGTGGCATTGCAACATTTACCTAAGTTTAATGCAGTAAGTAAATAAATTAAAAAATCTCTATTCAGCAATTTGCTATATTGAGTTATGAAAGCATTATCTGTTACCCAAGCTTGACATGGAGTTAAGTGAATACTTCCACAATAATACCCGACTCGCCCAATGACGATAGTTTCCTCAAAAATATTTGCTTTTGAATGATAGCCAGTAATCCCATTACCACCATATACTGGTATTTTTCCATTATGCATCTGTTTTGACGTTAGATTTTCTCCTGATGTAATAGAAACCAAATTTCCAAGTCTGCACCAAATCCAGTTATTAGGCAAATCGAATGGTAACTTTTCTGTTATATCCACGCACTTTTTTCCAATCTGCTCATAGTACTTGTTATCGTCACCACGGAAGATTGTAGAAACAGCTAAAGCAGACTTTTTCAACTTACCCTCTTTGACGAGTTTTTGTTTCTCTGCCTTTATCTGTTCAAGCAGTTCTTGCGCTGTACCTTCTTCGGCAATTTGTGGGACGAGTTTACCTTGGATTGCCTCTTGTAATATAGATTTTGGCAATCTGTTAAGCAGATTATTATCTAACTCTATTGCCTCTTTGAGAAGCTGATTCAAATGTTTTCTTAAAGATTCCATATTATATTGATTTAATTATGGGTGAAAACACCTTCTCATAATAGGAATTGTCCTCACCACGGTAGATAATGGATGCGTTCTTGTCACGCTTGATTTTCTTCTCCTTGATCAAGCGTTCTTTCTCTTGGCGAATCTTATCAAGCAAAACGCTTGCTGGTTCGTCATTGGGGTCTTGCGGTACAAGTTTGCCCTGTATCGCCCATTGTAATATGCTGTTCTTTAATTGTTTTCCGTTCATAACATAAGTTTTATCGTAAAGCATCAATTCGCCAACAAGTTGTTGGCGAATTATATACTATTTCTAATCTTCATCTTCTGCCTCTTTTACACGCAGTAAGCGTTCATAGTGAACCATGATAGGTTAGGATAGAATGGTATCGCAGATTCGTCAAGCTTGCCATATTTCGCACGTTCCTTTCCATTTTGTTCCTGTGTCACGATACGCCAACCGATAAGCCAGTTGCGAACCACCAATTCTGTTATGCTTGTTAATGCCATAATTATCACCTAATTATTCTTTCATCAATCCTTTTGAGGCTGAAATTATTGTCTGGTCAACAATTTCTTGCAATTGATATGTTGATACACCGATAGGCTTATTTATGTCCTCAAACGACCATTTTACTACCGTATCGTCTTTTGACTTGCAGATAAGCAATCCGATACTTGGGTTATCGTCATCTTTTTTCAACAAATGATCAGCTGCGGAAACGTAGAAATTCAATTTTCCAGCAAACTCAGGAATGAACTTTACCACCTTCAACTCAATTACTACATAGCATTTCAAATGAATATGATAAAAAATCATATCGGGGTAAAAAGATTGACCTCCGGGCATACGCAATTCCATTTGCCTGCCTACATAGGCAAAACCTTGTCCTAATTCCAAAAGGAAACGAGTTATGTTATGAGCCAAAGCGTCTTCCAAGTCTTTTTCATCATAATCTTCCTTCAAATGCAAGAAGTCCAATTTATAAGGGTCTTTCAACACTTCTTCCGCCAACTTACTCTGAGCAGCAGGAAGTTTTGAAGAAAAATTAGTGACAGCACAACCTTGTTTAACATATAGTTTTTCTTCCATTTTATTTTCCAAAGTGCTCCGACTCCAATTGCCTTCAATTGTCTTGTTTATATAAAACAAGGCTTCCTTTACACTATTGCTCTTAGTGAAAATCGATATATGATGTCTCCATGGGACAAGACTGAAATTCGCTGGAAATTCCAATTCGTCACCAAGTTGGTGACGAATTTCATCAGACTGTGCATAGAAACTATACCAACGCTTCATATATTTAAGATTGGTAACTGAAAAACCGTTCTGCTGTGGAAACGTATCTTTTAAGTCAAGGCTAAGTTGGTTTAGCACGCCTTTACCCCAGTGGTCTTCTACCTTCATTGCAACAATATCTTTTCCCAAGGACCAGTAAAAACGAATCAACTCGCTATTTACTTTGACAGAAGCCTTTATTTGCGCATCCTTATAGCGAAGTTTTAGACTTTTAAGCCATTCGTGATATTCTACAGAAGGTACAATACCCTGATTATATGTAAACTCTGGTTTGTTCATATACTATTTTTATTTCATTACAATTCGTCCACATTCACATTTATCCCCAAGATGCGCTGTATCTCCGCCAATGTCTTATCAATTTCATGATCAAGAGCCTTGCGCTTCTTGAAATAGTCGGCAAGCAGTTCGGCAGGAGGCAGGATTTCTTCATCCTCTTTCGGGAACTTGCACAAGTCGAAGTTGCAATCGGTGGCGATAAGGTCTTCAACCGAATAGCAACGGGATTTCTCGTCACCATCAGCAATAATAATCTCCTTACGGTCGTTCCACCACTCACGGATTGGGTCGCAATGTTCCGACTTCATGGACTTTGTCTTGGAGAAATGCTTGTAACCCTCTGGCATATCCAAACGATAGAACCACGTTTCCTTTGTAGAATAACCTTCTGGAGCACCCTCCGCACTGGTATTGTCGAAGAACAAAATATTCGTGGCAATCGAAGTGTAAGGTGCAAAGATACTGCCAGGCAAACGTATAATGGTATGCAAGTTGAAATCTCTGAGTAACTTGGTCTTGATGGCTATCTTTGTGTTGTCCGCTCCAAACAGGAAACCGTCTGGAACAATAACCGCTGCACGACCATTCTTCTTCAGTCGGTACATGATGAGAACCATGAACAAGTCAGCAGTCTCGCTGCTTCGCATATCTGAGGGAAAATGCGACTTTACGTCAGCCTTCTCGTTGCCGCCGTATGGTGGGTTCATCAGTATCACGTCAAACTTGTCATCTTCAGTATAGTTCAACACATCCTTTGTCAATGAATTGTCGTGATAGACCAAAGGTGTATCTATGCCATGAAGCAACAAGTTTGTAACGCATAGCATATATGGAAATTGTTTCTTCTCAATACCGAATACTGATTGGTTAAACTTCCTGCGGTCTTCTGCAGTTTTCACCTTTTTATCCAGTTCACCCAGCCAACTGGTGATGAAACCACCAGTGCCACATGCAAAGTCGGCCATATTCTCGCCAATCTGTGGATTCACGATTTCTGCCATGAACTCAGTTAGGGCTCTTGGGGTGTAGAACTCACCAGAGGAACCTGCCGATTGCATTTCTTTGAGGATAGTCTCGTATATCTCTCCGAAAGCATGACTTTCCTCATAGTCACCAAGATTCAAACCGTCAATCACATTCAGCACTTGACGAAGTTGAACTCCATCTTTCATATATTGGTTTGCATCCTCAAATGTGGTCTTTACTATTGCTTGGCGGATAGGGGTGTCTGGTGTTACTTCTATCTTTTTGAGTTCCACAAACAATGTGTTGTTGACAAACGAAAGCAGCTCGTCACCAGTCAAGGCATTACCGCTTCCATCGTCATACGCCCAGTTGCGCCAACGGCATTCTTCTGGAATAATAGATTTGTAATCATCATCGTCCAACTCCCAGTCATTCTCTTTCTCGTCATAGACTTTCAGGAACAGCATCCACGCCATTTGTTCTATGCGTTGCGCATCACCGTTGATACCGGCATCATTGCGCATTATATTGCGTACTCGTTTTACGAAATTTGATAAGCTCATGTTTTGTTTCTATTTTATGCTATATTATATATGTGTTGTTCCAGCTCCTTTACAGCATCAAGATAGCCTTGCTTGCCACCAAAGAACTTCACGATGTTTGCCTTTGAACCCAATTTGCGGAATGGGTCATTTTCAAGCACAGTAAGGCTTTCCAATTCAGACACACCTTCCTTGGTGTACTTATCCAACAAGGCTTCAAGCACAAGTCGTGCCTGTTCACCATACTTGCTGAACATGTCTCGTTTCTTCACTTGTTCGGCACGTTCATGTCGGGTAAGTGTTTTCTTGCCGTAGGCTATATGGCAGATGAAATCGAAATCATCCACATCGTCCATGTCTTGGTCGTGCTTCAACGCCGCAAGGTCAATGCCACTTTCTTTGAGCATTTCGGCAAAGTCTGACTTTTTCTTGGTCTCTCGCCACTTGGAAGTAAAAGTATCAATGGTTGCGTAAGTGTCAATGATGCTTTTCTTCGTGTAGTCCGTGATGCTTTCCGTGCGGAGCAACTTACCATTTGTGTCATAGACAGAAACGACCTTGTTAATGACCATCACTTGACAACCGTCCTTGGCAACAATCGGCTTCGGTCGTGGCTCTGGGGCAGGTTCTGTCACACCTTTAGGTTCATTGTCTTCTGGAAGTACATACGGCTTCGGCTCTTTCTGCTTGGGCGGATAGTTCGGGTCTATTTCAATCGGTCCGTCCCAATCTGGGTCTGCAAACAATCGTGTTACGTTGCGGAAGTCCATTACAGTGAAGTATGTCTTTCCTTCTTTCTCACGAAGACGAGTACCACGACCAATAATCTGCTTGAACTCTGTCATAGAGCCGATTTGTTGGTCAAGCACAATCAGTTTTGTCATTTTGCAATCAACACCAGTTGAAAGCAACTTACTTGTAGTTGCTATGACTGGATATTTCTCGGCAACAGAAATGAAATAATCCAACTTGCTTTTTCCGTATTCGTCACTACCAGTTATGCGAACCACATAGTCGGGATGTTTCTTGCACATATCGGAATTGACATTGGTCAATGCCACACGCATACGTTCCGCATGAGTTTCATCAGCACAGAACACTATGGTCTTTGCCATGCGATCTGTACTTTTCAGATAATTGGTTATCTCTTGCGCAACTTCCCTTATACGGTCTTCTATAACAATGTTATAATCATAGTCGCTGTTGTTATAAATGCGGTCTTCTATCTCGTTGCCGTAAATATCTTTTTGTCCCTTGGTTGGTCTCCACTCATCGCCAATGTTGGTTGTGATGTTGATGACCTTGAAAGGAGCAAGGAAACCGTCCTCAATTCCGTTTTTAAGACTGTATGTATATATAGGCTCACCAAAGTAGCCAATACTTGACTGGTACCTGGTTTCTTTCGGTGTGGCAGTCATACCTATATGAGTAGCCGAAGAAAAGTATTCCAAGATGTTTCGCCAGTTGCTATCATCCTTTGCGCTACCTCTATGACACTCATCAACGATAACAAGGTCAAAATAGTCTGGATTAGGAAACAACTCCTTATAGTTTTTGGCATCATTCTGTCCAATCAACTGTTGATAGAGTGCAAAGAACACTTGATAGGAACCCAATTCTTCCAAGTGGTTCTTGTCTTTTGAGTAGTCTATCTTGTGCGTTACCTTTTCTAATGGTTTGAAATCCTGCTGTATGGATTGGTCAACTAATATGTTTCGGTCTGCAAGATACAGTATTTTTTTCTTCAGTTTACTGTGAAGCAGACGCCATACTATCTGAAAGGCAGTGTATGTCTTGCCTGTACCTGTTGCCATGACAAGGAGTACACGGTTTTTTCCTTTTGCAATGGCATTAACCGTGCGGTTTACGGCATTGCGCTGATAATATCGTGGCGCAAATATATTCTGACCAGTGCAGAAAGGTTGCTCAATGACAGCCAACTCCTGCTCAGTGAGTCCATTGCCATCGTTTGCCTCACTTTTGTACCTTTCGATAAGTTCTTCTTTTGTTGGAAATTCGTCCATAGCAAAAGTGCGTTCTTTGCCTGTCAAGAAGTCATGTTCGGCAAAACCTTCACCATTTGAACTATATGCAAACTTCACATCAAGCATTTGGGCATAGGTCATGGCTTGTTGCAATCCATGAGAAACAGAATGATTGGCATCCTTTGCTTCTACGATAGCAATGGGTGTTGCCTTATTTGCATAAAGTACATAGTCGGCAAACTTCGGTTTCTCTCTATGCACAAGATTACCATGAAGGTTAATTTTACCGTCAGTAAATTTAACCTTCTGTTCCATGAATATACTATCCTTTGACCATCCCTTGCTTGTGATGGCCTCGTTGATATAGCGGAACTTGATGTCCTCTTCTGTTAAATCTTTGCTTATGCCCATATTCAAATAATAATTTATTATCAGAAGTTCTACAACATACTAGCTAAGACTGAAAACTACGAGTTCATTACACTCTTTCGTTCTCGTCCGTAATCAAATCCTTGAGGTCAACTTCTAAAATCTTTGAGATTTCAAGAAGCGTCTCTAAATCGGGTAGGTATTTATTCCGAGCGTAGCAATAGACCGTGCTAAAGCTCTTACGGGAGATTTGTATTATCTGCCGTTAAAATAACTCCAGGATCTTATCGATTATCTTTTCTATGCTGGAAGAATCGGTGGTTTCGTCGAGCTTCTGGTTGATTTTCTCTTCTACCTTCTTGCTCACTTTATCCGCTGCCTTATCGAAAGCCTGATTGGCTTTCTCTTCCAGTTTCTTCTGCATTCTTGTGCTGAAGCTGCCTTCATCGCTATCAGCCTGGTCTTCTGAATCTGAACTATCCATATTAGGTGTGTCAGAGGATACATTTGATTCCGACTCCTCGATATGGAGATTATCGGCAGATTCCAGCGCCTTCACCATATCGTCGGCATTCATTGTATAGACATTGCCGAGGATACCGAAACTCACGGTATGCTGCTTTCCGTTGAATTCCACAGAACCCGTAGAGCAAACGATATAGTTGTGGTATTCGAAAAGCTGGTTCATCGCTTCGTCCATCATGCTGCCAGCCATCATCTGGGCTACAGAGCGGAGCGCCTGCGAGAAGAAATTGTTGTCGGTAGATCCTACCGCCTTTTCTAGCGCCTTGCTTGCCTCCGTGCGAACCTTCTCCTTATGAGCGTCTGCGCCCGGATTGGTTACGGCAAATATGGCAAGGATGAAAATGATGAGACCTATTACCAGCTTCATTGCGAAATGGCTCGTCTTCTTCTTTGGCTGCTGCTGGAAATTCGAATTCATCGCTGCTCCCTGCTGGAATCCCTGCTGATAGGCTTCCTGCTGGGCTTTCTGATAATCCTGCTGCTGAGCCTGCTGCTGGTTGGCTCTTATTGCTTCCAGTACAGCTCTCAGTTCCTCTACTTTCCAGGCAGGAGTCCAATCTGCCATACCCTGTTTCCACACCAGTGTTTCGGGACTGATGCCCTTCTGTACGAGTTGGTTGAAACTGAAAGGACCTGCCTGCTGTCCATTATGATCGATTATAAAAAATTCCATCTTTGTCCTTTAAATTTTTAAATGTGAACAATTTACTTGATGAGTACTAAGCCCACTTGAAAAAGTAGTTTCGGGTTCTTTACGATAAACTTTCCCATGTTAGTGGGTTGCCTTCCACCATCCTGTCTTCTCTCTTCCCTTGAGGGCTACACTGTGTTGGCTCGGGTCGGAGATGGAAAGACCGCAATAGCTCTTCACCTGGAAGGTGGTTCCTCTATATGAGTCCTTCAGCATGGTAATTGCCTCATCGGTATGCGCAGCAGCCTTGATGGTTTTCTGCATCTGGGCGGCAAACTGATCTTTCAGGTAACCGCTTGGCTTGAGGCTATCTACATATGCCGACATGTCATAGAATAGGTTGGGAGTGAAGCCGTCGAGAGGTTGGATCGTTTCTAGAGGAACGGAGGAATCAAGCGTATATTTGCTGTTGATTTCCTTCATGACGCTAGCCAGGTTATCCATCTCGCGACAGTCGATGGCTGCCATGTTGCAATAAGGTACTTCGCTGGATTTGTAGAAGTTGACAATACCGTTCACGATGCCGGAATAGTTGGGTGTTGCGGAATTGAGCATGCTCCAGATGCTTCGGTATGGAATGCCCATACCCATCACCTCGCTGCTCGAACTGATGAGATAGTTGGTGACATCCTTCAGCTCGTATGCAGTCTCCACGTTTCCCATATAGCAGGCATCGAAGAGAATGTATTGCATCTTCATTCCGCTCTGTCTGATTCCTTCTGCCAGGGTTGGGATGTCCATGGCATAACTCTTGGAACCTACACTTCCGAAGAAACGGGTGACCGGATGGTCTGGGTCGCTACCAAACTGGATGCCGCTGAATGCACTGGCAGACTTGCCGGCTGTGGCTGTGCTTCCGAAGCTAGGACGGGCATAGTTCGGATAATTCACCCAATCTTCTGCATAGGTCCATCCGCATCCATGTACTCCGATGATGAGGGCATAGTTGAGTGCCTCGGCATTTTGCTTCACCTCATTGAGAAGGTTGGCGAAACCCTCTGCCGTGCAATAGCTGTTGTCCTCGTAGGTCTTCACGGGCACACGCTTCACCGTCTTGCTGGCGGCATCGTACTGCAGATCGTAGAGTGTGCTCTTGTTGTATTTCTCGCTGAAAAATACCATCACACGTGAGTCACTGAGTCCTTTCTTGGCTACGATACCCTGGCAGATGCTGTCGATGTTGTTTGCAAGGTATTGCTTCAAACCCGAACTGGTGGTACTGCCTGTCCATGGATAATATACCAGGATGGTCTGCTTGTTGACGCTATCCACATCAAAAGCCTCGTCGCTACAACTGGTGAAAGTCATGGCGAACGAAAACATACATATAAATAAGGTGAAAAGCTTCTTGATCATAATAAAAAAGTTGAATGTTGAATGCTGAATGCTGAGTTGCAGAATGGCTGACGAATTCATCCGTCTGAGATTCTGCATTCATCATTCTACACTCAACATTCAACATATATAAAAAGGATCTGTTACTTCTTCTTGAGCTCCTCGATGGTTGCCTTGAGGGCAGCGATCTTCTCTACAGAGTCGCTCTCCTTCTTGCGCTCCAGGGCCACTACCTTCTCAGGGGCGTGAGCTACGAAGTTCTCATTGCTGAGCTTCTTGCGTACACCCATCAGGAAGCCCTCCAGGTGCTTGAGCTGGGCCTCTGCCTTCTCAATCTCGGCTGCCACGTCGATGAGGTCGCCCAATGGTACGGCAAACTCGTCGGTGCCTACCATGAAGCTGGATGCGTCGGCACTCTTCTCGGCTATCACCTCAATCTTGTCGAGGTTAGCCATCTTCAGAGTCACGTCGTTGTATGCCTCGAAATCGTTCTTGCCTACTACCTGCAGAGACAACTGCTCCTTCTGGGCAATGTTCTTCTGGTTGCGCACGGTACGAACGCCTGCAATGATCTGCTTCACTGCCTCGATGTCGGCTGCCAACTTCTGCTCCTCGGCTGTAGGTGCAGGTATCTCCAGCTTCTCGCGCATGATGCTCTCGCCATCCTTGCGGTCGTAGATGTGCTGCCACAACTCCTCGGTGATGAATGGCATGAATGGATGCAACATCTTCAGCAGGGCATCGAAGAAGCGGAGGGTAGCGTCGTAGCTCTTCTGGTCGATAGGCTGACCGTAAGCTGGCTTCACCATCTCCAGGTACCAGGATGAGAACTCATCCCAGAACAGCTTATATACTGTCATCAATGCCTCAGAGATACGGTAGTCCTTAAACTGCTTCTGCATCTCCTCGTTCACCTCCTTGAGCTTGGCATCAAACCACTTCACGGCGATTTCAGCACTCTTAGGCTGCTCGATATCCGCAGTCTCCCAACCCTTCACGAGGCGGAAGGCATTCCAGATCTTATTGTTGAAGTTACGTCCCTGCTCGCAAAGGCTCTCGTCGAAGAGGATGTCGTTGCCGGCTGGAGCACTGAGCATCATACCCATACGAACGCCGTCGGCACCAAACTTATCGATCAAATCCAATGGGTCTGGTGAGTTACCGAGACTCTTGCTCATCTTGCGGCCCAGCTTGTCGCGGACGATACCTGTGAAATATACGTGCTTGAATGGCATCTTGCCACGATACTCGTAGCCAGCCATGATCATACGTGCTACCCAGAAGAAGATGATGTCCGGACCTGTTACGAGGTCGGAAGTAGGGTAGTAGTAGTTGATCTCCTCGTTGTCAGGATTCTCGATGCCATCAAACAGGGAGATAGGCCACAACCATGAAGAGAACCAGGTGTCGAGGCAGTCGCTCTCCTGCTCCAGGTCCTCAGCCTTGATGCTGGCGTTCTTTTCCTGAGCGAGCTTCAGAGCCTCCTCAGCAGTCTCTGCTACCACGAAATCCTTCTTGCCGGCATTATCGAAGTAGTAAGCAGGGATGCGATGACCCCACCAGAGCTGACGGCTGATACACCAGTCCTTGATGTTCTCCAACCAGTGGCGATAGGTGTTCTTGTACTTCTTAGGATAGAACTCGATGTCATCGTCCATTACAGGAGGAAGAGCGATGTCGGCAAAGTGCTGCATCTTGAGGAACCACTGTGTAGAGAGCTTTGGCTCGATAGGCACATTGGTACGCTCAGAGAAGCCCACCTTATTATTATAGTCCTCAATCTTCTCCATCAGACCGGCGTTCTGAAGGTCGATGGAAATCTGCTTGCGCACATCCATGCGGTCCATGCCTACATAGAGACCTGCTGCCTCGCTGATGGTACCGTTGTCGTTGAAGATATCGATGGTTTCCAAACCGTGCTTCAAACCGAGGGCGTGGTCGTTGATATCGTGAGCTGGAGTCACCTTCAGGCAACCAGTACCGAACTCGATATCTACGTATGAATCCTCGATGACAGGAATCTCGCGGTTTACGAGAGGTACAATCACGTGCTTGCCCTTCAGCCAGGTATTCTTCTTATCCTCAGGGTTGATACACATGGCAGAGTCGCCCATGATGGTCTCCGGACGGGTTGTTGCTACTACAGCATAGTAGCCCTTCTCATCCTTGTGCATCACGTTCTCCTCGTCCACCTGCTGGCAGTCCTGCTCTACCACGTAATACTTCAGATGATAGAGTTTAGAGTGCTCGTCCTTGTAGATCACCTCCTCGTCAGAGAGGGCAGTCTGAGCCTTAGGGTCCCAGTTAACCATGCGTACGCCACGATAGATGAGTCCCTTCTGGTAGAGGTCGCAGAATACGTGGATAACGGCACGGGAGCGGGTCTCGTCCATGGTGAAGGCTGTGCGGTCCCAGTCGCAGCTGGCACCGAGTTTGCGGAGCTGCTTGAGGATGATGCCGCCGTGCTCGTGAGTCCAGTCCCAAGCGTGCTTGAGGAACTCTTCGCGGGTAAGGTCAGTCTTCTTGATACCCTGCTGAGCGAGGCGATTAACCACCTTAGCCTCGGTAGCGATACTAGCGTGGTCGGTACCTGGTACCCAGCAAGCGTTCTTGCCCTCCATGCGTGCACGGCGAACGAGAATATCCTGGATCGTATTGTTGAGCATGTGTCCCATGTGGAGCACACCCGTAACGTTTGGTGGAGGGATTACCACTGTATAAGGTTCACGACCGTCTGGCTTAGAGCAGAAAAGCTTGTTGTCGAGCCAGTACTGATACCATTTACTTTCCACTGCTTGTGGATCGTATTTACTTGCTAATTCCATTGTTTCTATCTAATTTTTATTCTTTTTCTTTCTTTTTCCTTAAAAAACGGTGCAAAGATACGAATTTTTGAGCGAAAAATGCTATCTTTGCATCAAAATTATTAATTTTTGCACAAAACGATGGTTAGTAATGCAGTAAAAGAAGTTTCAGAGCAAGATAGAAGAAAACTGCTAGCCGGTTTTCTCTATGATATGGCGAAGCTGATGTTTGGCAGCGTTGCTGTGGGAGGATTGTCGCCTCTGATAATTGGAGGTGATTTCGGTTTGCTTAATATAGTGTGTTTTTTTGTTGGTTCAATATGTGGGTTCTTACTTGCATTTGGTGCCAATGATTTGTTGAAGTATAAAAAGTAATGGTTATGGAAGCATATTTGTTTTTTAATGTAATGATGTTTGTGTTTGCATTGTCTTTTGTCATTTTCCTCAACACGAAAGCCGGGAAGAAATGGAAAGATAATCTTTAATGTGAGGTTAGAGTTATGCATACGAAAGAAGAAAAGTTAGCGGCGTTCAGCCGCTTGCTGGATGTGCAGGACCGTTTGCGCCTGCAGTGTCCATGGGATAAGAAACAGACATTCGAGAGTCTTCGTCCGAATACCATCGAGGAGACTTTCGAGCTTTGTGACGCCTTGATGAAGCGCGATTACAAGGATATCAAGAAGGAGTTGGGCGATGTGCTGGAGCACGTGATGTTCTATAGCATCATCGGCAGAGAAGACGGCGAGTTCGATATCTGTGATGTCTGCAATCAGGAGGCCGATAAACTGATGTTCCGCCATCCTTTCATCAACTGGAAGGAAGAGGGCGAATGGACAGTGGCGAATCCTGATATGTATATCAATGATGAGGGACAGGTGGTATATAAGGAGTCAGAAGAAACGGCAACTGGTAAGGCTGAGGCGGGAAGCTCGGAAGAAACCCTGGCTCTTGGTGCCAGCAAACCTAAGAATGCAGCCTCGGTAGAGAAAACCTGGGAGCAGATCAAGCTGCAGGAGAAAGATGGCAACGAGCGTGTTCTGAGCGGTGTGCCAAATTCCCTGCCATCCCTTATCAAGGCCTATCGCATTCAGGACAAGGCACGAAACGTGGGCTTCGACTGGAAGGAGAACGTATGGGATAAGGTACAGGAAGAACTGGAAGAACTCAAGGTAGAACTTGCCAAGGGTGATAAGGAGAATTCTACCCAGGAACTCGGCGATTTCCTCTTCTCCGTAATCAATGCAGCCCGTCTCTATAAGCTCAATCCTGACAATGCGCTGGAGAAAACAAACCAGAAGTTTATCCGCCGTTTCAACTATGTGGAAGATCATTCCTTAAAGCAGGGTAAGAATCTGAAAGACATGAGCTTGGAAGAAATGGATAAACTGTGGGATGAAGCCAAGAAGCTGGAAAGACAAGAAGCAGGAAAGACAAGATAAATAGAACGTTTTTATAACAACAAAAACTATAAGGATTATGAAAAGATTAGTTTATATGATGATGGCTTTGGTGGTACTCTTTGCTGCCAATAGCTGTAAGGATAAGAAGACCGCACAGGTTATCAGTCCTACAGATTCCCTCGATCTGGAGGAGGTTGCCGATGATTCAACCATCTACGGTGTATGTGGTGAGGGAACATCTATGCACAATCTGGAGCTGATTTCTGATGAGGGAGATACGCTCTCAGTCTTCATTGATGATGAGAAGCCAGACATCGTACAGGGTGGTTTGCTGGCAGGCGACCGCATCGCTCTTATCGGTTACAAGGCACAGGATGGAGAGATGATGGCACAGAAAATCATCAATCTTACTTCACTCTTGGGCAAGTGGACTTCACTCGACAAGAACTTCGACTTGCTGGAAGGCGGAGAGGTAAAAAACAATGTGAAGGCTGAGACCAATCCTTGGACTTCATGGAAAATCCTGAACGGAAAGCTCCTGCTCAACAAGGATACCTTTGCCATCGATAAACTGGGATCTGACAGCTTGATGCTCGAGAATACCCAGGGCATCTATGTCTTCAAGCGCCAGGAGTAAATAGTCATTCTAATTTTAGATTAAGTTGGAACCATTTAAGATACATATACTGGGGTGTGGCAGTGCGCTGCCAACCCTGAAACACAATGCTTCCTCGCAGCTCATTGAGATGCGGGGAAAATGCTATATGATAGATTGTGGCGAGGGCGCACAGATGCAGTTCCGTCGCTCTCATATCCATTTCTCCAAGCTCAATGCCATCTTCATCACTCACATGCATGGAGATCATTGCTTTGGCTTGATGGGCTTGCTTTCTACGCTGGGAATGCTTGGACGTACATCTAAGTTAAGAATCTATGCTCCAAAGGATTATGCTCCTCTGTTTAAACAACAGGTAGAATTCTTTATGCAGACGATGGAATACGAGATGGAAATGATTCCTGTGGATACGGAGAAGCAGCAGATTATCTACGAAGACCATTCGCTCACGGTAGAGACGGTGCCTCTGAAACATCGTCTGCCATGCTGCGGCTATATCTTCAGAGAGAAGCCTACGCTGCCTCATATCAAGAGAGATATGATAGATTACTACGGCATCCCGATCAGTCAGATCAACAACATCAAGAATGGGGCTGACTGGACCAACGAAGATGGCGAGGTGATTCCGAATGCCCGTCTGGTGACACCTGCCGACCAACCTCGCAGTTATGCCTATATGAGTGATACCCGATATATTCCGAATCTCTGGGAAAAGGTGAAGGGGGTAACTGTGCTTTATCACGAAAGTACTTATACTTCGGAACAGGAAGACCGGGCTAAGATCTACAACCATAGTACGGCAAAGCAGGCTGCGATGGTGGCAAAGGCTGCCGGGGTAGGCAAGTTGCTCCTGGGACATTATAGTGCGAGATATAATGATGAGACGGTTCTGCTGAAAGAGGCCAAAGAGATTTTCGAGGAAAGCTATCTCACCAATGAGGGAATGATTATCTCGGTATAAAAATAGCCTTGCATCAAAAAAAGTTCATTTTTGGTGCAAGGTTTTGTGTTGCTATTCGTTTAATGTATAAAAGATAGAGAAAATTGGAATCTGAAAAACTACTTTTGGATGACATAAAGGGCGGCAGTCGGGCAGCGATGCACCGGCTCTACGACCGCTACGTAGGATATGCCATGGCGGTAGCGCTGAGGTATGTCCCTTTACGTGATGATGCGGAGGATGTGGTGCAGGATAGTTTTGTGAAACTTTTCTCTGGTATTGCCAACTTCGAGTACAGGGGCGAAGGTTCGCTGAAGGCGTGGTTTCTTCGGATTGTGGCAAATGAGGCCATCAGCTTTACTAGAAAGCAGAGTCGCATTACTTTCGTGGATGAAGTTCCGGAAGATGTGAGTGACGACGAACCGGAGGTAGAACGGGTGCCGCCTGCCGTATTGACGAAGATGATCGGTGAATTGCCCGAGGGCTATCGACTGGTTCTGAACATGTTTGTGTTTGAGCAAAGAAGCCATAAGGAAATTGCTGATCTGCTGGGCATCAAGGAGAGTACCTCTGCCTCGCAATATCTAAGAGCCAAGAAGTTTCTGGCAAAGAAAATAAATGAATATCTAAATAATATAAACGAGAAAGAATATGAGTAATCAAGATTGGACAAGCAAACTTCAAGACCAGTTGGCAGGCTATCAGGAGTCTGTCAGCCACGACTTGTGGGCAGGCATTGAACAATCGCTTGCTCAGAATGATATAGAATCAGTTTCGTCGAATCCACAGGCAATAGTTTCTGAAAGTTCAGAATCTACAGATTTCCACGTTGGTTCAGAATCTTCAGATTTCCACGTTGGTTCAGAGGCTAAAAAGAAAGCCAGGATTGTCTATTTTAAGCGATGGTCTGCGGCTGCAGCAGCTGTGGCATTGTTGGGAATAGGAGGAAGCTATGTTTATCTGCACCAGGAGGAAGTAGAAAAGGGTAATTTGCAATTGGCTTCTCTTTCTTCCCGTTCCGTTTCAGCGGATTTGCCATCCGCTGCACCCCATACCGTTTCATCGGATTTGCCATCCGCTCCATCCCATGCTGTTTCATCGGATTTGCCATCCGCTGCATCCCATGTCGTTTCATCGGATTTGCCATCCGCTCCATCCCATGCCGTTTCATCGGATTTGCCATCCGCTGCATCCCATGTCGTTTCAGCTGATTTGCCATCCGCTGCACCCCATGCCGTTTCATCGGATTTGCAATCCGCTCCATCCCATTCCGTTTCAGCTGATTTGCAATCCGCTGCACCCCAAAAGAAGAAGGGTAATGTTCTAGAGAAAGAATCTGAGAATAAAATTTCTTTGCTAGCCGATAATCATGCTGCAGCGTATGCTTCTCAATCTTATCATTTTGACAAAAATGAGGAGGCTTCTGGCTGGTCGATGCAACTCTATGCCGAAAACCTGACGTCAAGTTTGGGCGGTGATAATTCTGATGCATCTGGAAGCTATCGTGATTATAGTTATGGCACGATGGCAGAGCCGATGCCTGGAGTCATCCCTGATCCAACGGCTGGAGGCATATATGGAGAAGAATATCTCTTGGCATCCTGTAAGGCGATTCAAAGAAACCAGCAGGTGAATGCCAAGCATCATGCTCCTGTATCTGTTGGTTTGCAGGTAGCCTTTGGCATTGCACCTCGTCTGACTTTGAGCACAGGTTTGGTATATACACGCACTTCTTCTGATTTTTATCCATACGCACCAGGTAGTAGCTACAATGTTCATCAGGTGCTTCATTATGTGGGTATCCCGGTGGGATTGAACTATGAATTCTGGCAGAGTGGAGGCTTCCATGCTTATGTGATGGCGGGTGCTGAGGCTGATTACAATGTGAAGAATGATACCGAAGAAGAGGGAGTAAAGAAAGAGAATGCCAAGCGAGACAGGGTGCAGCTCTCTGGAAAGGCTTCGCTCGGTGCGCAGTATGACATCACGCCAAAGGTTGGTCTCTATATCGAACCGGGTGCTAAATATTATTTTGATAATGGAAGCCATGTGGAAAATACCTTCAAGGATAAGAAGTTGAATTTCAATCTCCAGTTCGGTTTGAGATTCAATCTATAGTATAAAAAACAGAACTTTCGCACATGCGAAAGTTCTGTTTTTTTTATTTTATTTCTTCAAAAGCTTCTCACTCATATTGAGAGCAGCCTTTCTACCATCTCCCATGGCAAGGATCACGGTGGCACCACCTCTTACGATGTCGCCGCCGGCATAGATCTCCTCAATAGAGCTCTGCATCTGGTCATTTACGGCAATCGTATTCTTTCTGCCAAGTTCCAATCCCTCGATGCTCTGAGGAACGAGTGGGTTAGGGCTTACGCCAACAGCTACGATTACCTGGTCGCACTCCAAAGTGATGGTCTCGCCTGTTGCTTCCGGACGGCGACGGCCGCTGGCATCTGGCTCACCGAGCTGCATCACATCCAGGACTACAGCCTTTACTGCGCCCTTCTCATCAGCCAGATATTCCTTTGGATTATGTAAGGTCATGAAGTTGATGCCTTCTTCCTTGGCATGTTTCACCTCCTCAAGTCGGGCTGGCATCTCTGCCTCCGAACGGCGATAAACCAATGTAACTTCGGCACCAAGTCGCTTGGCGGTGCGGCAGCTGTCCATCGCAGTGTTTCCGCCACCTACTACAAACACCTTCTTACCCAGGTTGATAGGGGTGTCGGTATGAGGGTTGGCTGCATCCATCAGGTTCACACGGGTAAGATACTCGTTGGATGACATAATGTTCAAGGCATTCTCACCAGGGATATTCATGAAGTTAGGAAGTCCTGCTCCCGAGCCAACGAAGAATCCCTTGAATCCCTGTTCTTCCAAATCCTTCACGGAGATAGTCTTGCCCACGATGCAGTCGGTAATGAACTTCACACCCATCTTCTGGAGATTCTCTATCTCTACATCCACGATGGCATTAGGCAATCGGAACTCTGGGATACCATATTTCAATACTCCGCCAATCTCGTGAAGAGCCTCGAACACGGTGACGTCGAATCCCTTCTTTGCCATATCGCCTGCAAAGCTCAAACCTGAAGGACCTGAACCCACAACCGCCACCTTGATGCCATTTGCCTCATCGCATTCTGGTACAGAGATGTTGCCGCTCTGACGCTCGTAGTCGGCTGCGAAACGCTCCAGGTAGCCGATGGCAACGGCTGGCTCGTTCATCTTGAGATGTACGCACTTGCTCTCGCACTGCTTCTCCTGCGGACAAACACGGCCGCAAACGGCTGGCAGGGCAGAGGTGTTCTTCAGAACTTTGGCTGCGGCAAGGAACTGTCCACGCTCGATGTTCTTGATGAAGGATGGTATGTTGATGCTTACAGGGCAACCCTCCATACAGGTAGGCTTCGGACAGTCGAGACAGCGCTTTGCCTCGGTTAAAGCCATCTCCTTGGTCAAACCGATGTTTACTTCCTCGGTGCGGGTAGTTGCACGATAAACTGGGTCCAGCTCTGGCATCTTGACGCGCTCGATAGCGGTGCGCTCCTTTGCTTTCATCGAAGCACGTAACTCCTTGCGCCACTCTGCGTTACGGTCGGTCAGTTCTTCTATTGGTGCATCTGTTGGCTCTACATCCATCGTAATGTCTGTAGTCTCCTTCTTCTTTTCGGCATCCACCGTAGCCAGATGCTCCTCGAAGTGCTCCATTTCTTCGCGCTCTACGTCCTTGAAGGTACCCATACGCTTGAACATCTCATCCCAATCTACGAGAGCACCGTCAAACTCAGGACCGTCGATGCAGACAAACTTGGTCTTGCCGCCGATGGTCAGGCGGCAGGCACCGCACATACCGGTACCATCCACCATAATGGTATTGAGCGATACATCAGTAGAGAGATTATATTTCTGGGTGAGGAGGCAGCAGAACTTCATCATGATAGGAGGACCGATGGCGAACACCTTGTCGATGTGCTCCTGGTTGATGAGCTTTTCGATGCCCACGGTTACTACGCCTTTCTCGCCATAGCTTCCGTCATCGGTCATGATGATGAGTTCATCACTGGATGCACGCACTTCATCTTCCATGATGACGAGGTCCTTGCTTCTACCAGCGATAACACTGAGTACTCGGTTGCCTGCAGCTTTCAGTGCCTTGATGATAGGGAGCATGGGAGCCACGCCTACGCCACCGCCAGCACAGATCACGGTACCGAAGTTCTCGATGTGGGTAGGGTTTCCGAGTGGACCTACCACGTCGTGAATCTCATCGCCCTCGTTTAAGGCGCAGAGCTTGGTAGAGGAGAGTCCTACCTTCTGTACAACCAGGGTGATAGTACCTTTCTCGATATCAGCATCGGCGATGGTCAGCGGCATGCGCTCGCTGTTGTTATCTACACGGATGATGACGAAGTTGCCAGCCTTGCGGCTCTTGGCGATGAGTGGAGCTTCTACATCGAAACGGAATACCTTCTCAGAGTATTGTATTTTCTTGATAATCTTGTTCATGGGCTATTAACTTTTTATGTTGAATACTATCTGTGATTCTATTTCTTATTAGTTGTCTTGATGTTTGCTCATGGTATATAAAACGCAAAAGGATAACTGCGGCCGCCTTTTGGGTAGCCGAAGTTATCCTCGTACATTCTGTTATTCTTGTTTCGAAAGAACTCGGAGTTCTGACGATTTTTTTCTTGATTTTCCCGAAGAACCGGGTTCTTCTTTTTTGTCGAATTAATCGAAGTTCTTGTCATCGAGCATCTCGAATCCGCAGTAAGGAACCAATACCTTAGGAACGCGGATACCCTCTGGAGTCTGGTTGTTCTCCAGGATGGTTGCTACGATACGTGGCAAAGCGAGAGCTGAACCGTTAAGGGTGTGGCAGAGTTCAATCTTCTTGTCCTCTGCATGGCGATAGCGGCAGTGGAGGCGGTTAGCCTGGTAGCTCTCGAAGTTAGATACTGATGAAACCTCCAGCCAGCGACCCTGTGCTGCACTCCATGTCTCGAAGTCGTAGCAGATAGAAGAGGTGAAGCTCATGTCACCACCGCAGAGACGGAGGATGTGGTATGGCAACTCCAACTTCTTCAAGAGACCCTCTACGTGGTCGAGCATCTCGTTCAGGCTCTCGTATGAGTGACCTGGCTTATCGATGCGTACAATCTCCACCTTGTCGAACTGGTGCAGACGGTTCAAACCACGAACGTCCTTACCATAGCTACCAGCCTCACGACGGAAGCATGCAGAATAAGCACAACGCTTGATAGGGAGGTCCTTCTCGTCGAGGATAACATCACGGAAGATGTTGGTTACAGGAACCTCGGCAGTAGGGATGAGGAAGAGGTTGTCGAGATTAGCATGATACATCTGACCCTCCTTGTCTGGCAACTGACCAGTGCCACGACCGGAATCCTCGTTAACTACGTAAGGAGGCTGAATCTCCAGATATCCGCTCTTGCGGGCCTCGTCGAGGAAGAAAGCCTCGAGAGCACGCTGGAAGCGAGCCATCTTGCCGATATATACAGGGAAACCAGCACCTGTGATCTTCACACCGAGGTCGAAGTCAACGAGGTTGTACTTCTTCAGGAGATCCCAGTGGCAGAGTGCGCCCTCACCGAGGTTAGGCTTTTCTCCGCCTTCCTTTACAACTACATTGTCTGCAGCATCCTTACCTTCAGGAACCTGCTCGCAAGGAATGTTAGGGATTTCGAGCAACTGGTTGGTCATATCGTTCTGGGCCTTCTCCATAATCTCTTCCAGAGCCTTGGCGTCAGCCTTGAGCATAGCTACCTGAGCCTTGGCGCTCTCAGCTTCCTCTTTCTTGCCTTCCTTCATCAGGGCACCAATCTGCTTGGCAAACTGGTTAGCCTGCTGCTTGTTGTTATCCAACTTCTGCTGAGCTTCGCGACGAATCTTGTCGTACTCCAAAACTTTCTCTACAGCCTCACGAGCATTTGGAAAATGCTTCTTTTCGAGACCTTTAACTACACGTTCAGTTTCTTCACTGATGAGTTTAAGTGTAAGCATAATATTTCTTTTTTATATTAATTTTCCTATTTGAAGGCAAAATTACAAAAAATATTTGTGATAGCGCAAAAAAATGCCAACTTTTTTGCCGAGAAGGGTAGAATTAAAGTTTTTTCGTGGTTTTTATGGGGGTTAAACGAAGAAAGCCTGCTCTAGGTATGAGCAGGCTTCTATGTTGTTTGTTTGGAATAGTTTTTTCTAAAACTTTAAAATTTAAGCGTCAGCTTTCTTAGTCTTCTCAGCGTAAACCTCTGGAGAGAGAACAGAAACTGTACTCTTGTCCTTGCGGCCCTTGTGGAAGTAAACGATACCGTCTGCCAAAGCATACAATGTATCATCCTTACCCTGAGCTACATTCTCACCTGGGAAGTGCTTGTTACCACGCTGGCGAACGATGATGTTACCTGCGATGATGCTCTGACCACCCCAGATCTTAACGCCTAATCTTTGTGAAGCTGATTCACGGCCGTTCTTAGAACTACCAACACCTTTCTTATGTGCCATTTTCTAATTCCTCCTAATTTTAAGCGATTACAGATTTGATTGATACCTCAGTGAACTGTGCACGGTGACCGTTCTTCTTGCGATAGTCCTTGCGGCGCTTCATCTTGAAGACGATAACCTTGTCACCCTTTACGAGTGGGTTCACTACTTCTACTACTACTTTTGCACCCTCTACAGCTGGTGCACCGACAGTGATTGCGCCGTCTTTGTCAACGAGCAAAACCTTGTCGAACTCAACAGTCTGACCTGCCTCAACATCCTTGATGTGATGTACGAAGAGCTTCTTGCCCTCCTCAGCCTTGAACTGCTGACCGTTAATTTCTACGATTGCGTACATTTAATTAATTATATAAACGGGTTTTTCCGCGAGGCGTCCTGCATCGTGCCGGATCTTTACCGAGCCCCAACGAACTTAACTTTTTCTGTAATATTTGCCCAATCCATGAGCATTCGGGGTGCAAAATTACTTATTTTCTATGAAACAAGAGAATAAAGAGATGAAAAACTATCTTCTTTTAGGAAGAATTAACAAAGATGTGGGGGATTTGCAAAATAAAACGGGTGCAACCCCTAACAAAGCGGATATAAACAAAAAAAGCGATGACCTTCACAGGCTACCGCTCCAAATCTTCAATAGGTATTAGTTTTCCTTAAGGTAAAAAGATTGTTTTCAGGATAACTGCTGCAAAGGTAAATCATTTTTTTGTATCTCCAAATCTTTTTGAAACTTTTTTGGGTCTATGTAGAATGTGTAGGTGCACAGTGATATTGTTTAACTAGCGTTAACGGAAAAAGTTGCGTAAACGTTTGCTTTTTGCAGTCTTTGGTGCTGTAAACGTTTGCTTTTTTGCAGTCTTTAGTGCTTTTTAGTAGTTTCTTCATATCAATTAGATAGCAGTTTTTCTTTTGTTTGATTGAGCGTAGCTTCTCCATAACGAAAAAAGGGCAGAAGCTCTGACAAGCTTCTGCCCCCATGCTCTTTTCTATGTATCTTTTGCTATTACTAGCCTAAGATTCTATATTCAATAACTCTTGTATAAGATGTTATTTCTGATTCTTGATCTTCTCTACGTAAGCATCGATTACAGCTACGGCTGTGATGTTTACGATATCCTGTACACTGCTCTCTGAGTCAGTGAAGTGGATAGGCTTGTTCAATCCCATCTGGATAGGGCCAATGATCTCTGCCTCTGGGTTCAATCCCTGGAGAAGCTTGTATGCGCCATTTGCACTGCTCAGGTTAGGGAATACCAAAGTATTCACATCCTTGCCCTTGAGACGTGAGAATGGATACTTCTCATCGCGGAGATCCTTGTTGAGCGCATAGTTTACCTGCATCTCGCCATCGATAGCGAGGTCAGGGAATTCCTTCTGCATCTCTGCCACTGCCTTCTTTACCTTTATAGGAGAACCGATGGCATCGGTACCGAAGTTAGAGTAGCTCAACATTGCCATTACTGGCTCCTCGTTGAAGAACTTTACTGTGCCGGCAGACAGCTTGGCGATATCGGTCAGGACATCCTCGTCTGGGTGACGGTTGATCAGTGTATCTGCGATGTAATATACGCCCTTCTGGGTATTAAGGATGTGCATGGTTCCGAATGTCTTGTACTCATCACGGATGCCGATAACGTCCTTGGCTACCTTGATGGTATTGCTGTATTTGGTGTAGAGACCAGTGATGAATGCATCAGCATCACCCTGCTCAACCATAGACATACCGAAGTAGTTGCGCTCGTACATCTTATCGTAAGCCTCTTCGAAGCTGTAACCCTCGCGGGCACGCTTCTCTGCCAGGTGCTTGGCAAACTTGGCACGGCGACCCTGCTCGTTGTCAGCACGCATATCTACAATCTCGATGCTTGAGAGGTCGAGCTTCAATCGGCTTGCCACACGGTTCAGACGGTCTGGGTTGCCCAACAGGATAGGCTCGCAGATACCCTCGTTCTTTGCCTGGACTGCAGCCTTCAGCATGGTAGGGTTACCGCCCTCTGCGAATACTACGCGCTGTGGGTGGAGGCGGGCTGTATCGTGGAGCTTGCGGGTGAGCTTTGTCTCCTGACCGAGCAACTGGCGCAATTCCTGCTTGTACTTCTCCCAGTCTTTGATAGGGGTGCGAGCTACGCCGCTTTCCATAGCTGCCTTGGCTACTGCTGCAGATACCTCTGTAATCAAGCGTGGGTCAACTGGCTTTGGAATGAAGTACTTAGGACCGAATGTGAGGTCGTTTACATGATATACGTCGTTCACTACGTCTGGCACAGGCTGCTTAGCCAGGTCGGCGATGGCGTGAACGGCAGCCATCTTCATCTCCTCGTTGATGGCACGGGCGTGAACGTCGAGTGCACCACGGAAGATATATGGGAAACCGATAACATTGTTAATCTGGTTTGGATAGTCGGAACGGCCTGTTGACATCAATACGTCAGGACGGCTTTCCATCGCATCCTCGTAACTGATTTCTGGCACAGGGTTGGCGAGTGCGAATACGATAGGGCTGTCTGCCATTGATCGAATCATATCCTTAGAGAGCACATTGCCCTTGCTGAGTCCTACGAATACATCGGCACCCTTCACGGCCTCTTCGAGTGTGTGGACATCGCGGCGGTCGGTAGCGAACAGCTTCTTCTGCTCTGTCAGGTTCTCACGGTCGCTTGTAATTACACCCTTAGAGTCGAGCATGACGATATTCTTCACCTGTGCACCGAGGGCTACGTAGAGCTTGGTACAGCTGATGGCTGCAGCTCCGGCACCATTAACCACGATCTTCACGTCGGCAATGTTCTTGCCGGCTACTTCGAGGGCATTCTTCAAACCTGCAGCTGAGATGATGGCAGTACCATGCTGGTCGTCATGCATCACAGGGATGTCGAGGGTCTTCTTCAAGCGCTCTTCGATGTAGAAGCACTGAGGCGCCTTGATGTCCTCCAGGTTGATACCACCGAAAGTAGGTGCAATCTTCTCTACGGTTTCGCAGAATTTCTCAGGATCTTTCTCGTCGATTTCGATATCGAATACATCCACGCCACCATAAATCTTGAACAGCAATCCTTTACCTTCCATTACTGGCTTGCCGCTCATCGCGCCGATGTCGCCGAGTCCGAGCACAGCAGTTCCATTACTGATCACAGCTACCAGGTTACCCTTGTCTGTGTACTTGAAAACTTCGTCAGGATTTTGCTGAATCTCCAAGCATGGGAAAGCCACGCCTGGTGAATATGCCAAACTCAAGTCCGTTTGTGTGTGATAAGGTTTTGTTGGTTTAACCTCAATCTTACCAGGACGGCCTGCTTCGTGATATTCGAGAGCCGCCTCTTTTGTGATTTTTACCATAACAATATATTGGTTTAATGATTCTATTTCTTTCTGTTTTTCGCAAAAAATGCGTTTTATCTTAAAGATTGTGCAAAGGTAATAAAAAACTTATTAAAAAAAGATGGTTTTTTGTTTTTTTTTGTATCTTTGCACAAAAATTATCTAATGGATGCGGTTTTGCTATATGGAGTTGGCAGAATCGAATATGCAACAAACCATTAAAATATGAGATATGGCAGAAATTAATCAATATAGAAAGGATTTGCGCGATAAGATCATAGCTTATGCCATGAGAGAGTTTTACCAGCGCGGCGTGAAGGCGGTGAAGATGGATGAGATTTCTCGTGGACTTCGTGTGTCGAAGCGTACGGTGTATGAGATTTTCGGCGATAAGGAGGAACTGCTGCTCGCAGGACTGAAGATGGAGCGGGCTGAGTATAAGGCCCGTGTTGAAGGGTATGCTATTGCGCACGCGCGTAATGTAATAGATGTGATTGGCTATATCTATCGCCTTCAGATGGAGCGTAACCAGCAGGTGGGTGTCGTTTTCTATGAGGAGATTCATAGGATGCCCCGCATCCTGAAGTTCCTGAAGGAGGAGCATGACAAGGAGTATGATGATAGCATGCGCTTCTTCAAGGCTGGTGTAGATGAGGGATACTTCCGCAAGGATGTGAATTTCGAGGTGATTTATGAGTCTTCGAGAATCTGTATGTCAGAGATGATGCATCATCAGCTCTATAAGAGATTTACGATGCAGCAGCTCTTCGATAATTTCACTCTCATCATGATTCGTGGTTTCTGTACCGAACGCGGTCTCGAATTGCTGGATAAGGCTATCGGACAGCTTTAAGGCTTGTATATCCATTTCATCAGTCTGTTGATGATGCCGATGTTGCATCTGAACCAGCGGTATTTTGCCACGGGCTTGCCTCCGAAGCTGCGAATGAAATCTCTATACGGATTTCGCTTCCAAGGTAAGCCTACATCCATAAAGTGCAGGTGCTTGAAGCCCCTTTGGTGGGCATATTGGATGGCGTGCCAGACGGTCAGGGTATCGGGATGCAGATATCGGTAGCTCTTCCTGAGCGATGCCAGGTGCCACAGGTAGGCATCGCTGTCGCTGAAGGCCAGGGCGCATCCTCCCAGTATCCTGTTTTCGCAAGAGGCTTTCTTGATACCCAGCCGCTTCTTGTCGTAGGTTGTCACGAAGACCTTTGCCTCGCTGCTTTTGCTTATTTGCTCAAAGTATTCTCTTGGTGGCACATAGCGGCGAGGTTTCATCTTGTAGAAGTTTCTATAGAGTTGATAGAATCTTCTCACTTCGTTTTCGTCAGAAGTGCTATGACATTTCAATCCCTTTCTTTCTGCAGCTTCAATTTGCATTTTAGCCTTGTCGGTGAGTCTCTCTTCCGGTGTCTTGCTGTGTAGCGAATTATATACTTCCTGCCAAGCTACAGGGAAATAGCCCGTGCGACGGAAATGTCGGTAGCCGAACATCTTTTTCTGTATCTCTGAAAATTCGATGTAGAGGGTATGGCGGCGGGTGAGTTCGCGGGTCATCGCATGCAGAAGTGTAGGGAAGGTGGCTTCGGCGGTTTCTTCATCCAGATAGACTCCTTCTCCGTGCACGTGGGCATGTGTATATATAAAAGGTGGAATAAGGATATGGCGGCGGTGTATCATGGCTAGCATTTGTCCCACTACTCTTCCTTCCTGGGTAGCTACAGCCATAATGGGGGTGTCGCTTGGTACTTTTTCACCTATCTGGAAGAGTTCCAAGCTATGGAAGAAGTTGCCCTCCAACAGATGGGGCAGTTCCTCGTTTTCCGAATATATTCTTACTTCAATTCTTTTCACATTGCAAAAATAATAAATTAATTATAAAAAAACAAGTTTTCTTCCATTGTGTGGCTCTTTTTTAGTATTTTTGCACATTATCAAGGATTGTTTAGGTAAAAATGGCCTGATGGCTTGCGTAAAGCGGCTTGATGGCTTTAGGTAAAAATAAGATTGAAAAAGATATGAAGGTGATATTGATTGGCGCTGGCAATCTTGCCACTCATTTGGGTAAGGCGATATTTGCCGCAGGGCATGATGTGGTGCAGGTGTTCAGCCGCACGATGCAGTCGGCTACGGCTCTGGCTTCCGAGGTGGGCGCGCAGCCTGTTTCGGATATATCAGCTGTTCGCTCTGATGCAGATTTATACGTCGTCTCGGTGAAGGATAGTGCACTTGCCGAGTTGGTTCCTGTTCTTTGCAAGGGCAGGGAGACCAAGGTCTTTCTGCATACGGCAGGCTCTATTCCGATGGATGTTTTCCAGGGAATGGCTTTACATTATGGTGTGCTTTATCCGATGCAGACTTTCTCCAAGCAGCGTGAGGTAGATTTCTCTCAGATACCTTGTTTTATCGAGGCGAATGATGAGCATGCCTTGCAGCAGATCGGTGATGTGGCGCATCAGGTGAGCTGTAGGGTGTATCATCTGGCGAGTGAAGACCGCAAGTACCTGCATCTCTCTGCCGTCTTTGCCTGCAATTTCGTGAATCATTGCTATGCCTTGAGCCAGGAAATTCTGGAGGAGCACGGAATACCGTTCGATGTGATGCTTCCGTTGATAGACGAGACGGCTGCGAAGGTGCACGAACTGAATCCGAAAGATGCACAGACGGGCCCAGCTGTAAGGTATGATGAGAATGTGCTTCGGGCGCAGGGAACTCTGCTCAAGTCGAATCCGCAGATGAAGGATATCTATGACAGAATGAGCATGAGTATTCATAAGTTAAGTATCAAGGAATAAGTATCAAGGAACAGAGTTCAAGTGTCTGATTACTAAATAGAAAAAGTTTTCAAGTATGATTAATTACGATTTGAAGAAGATAAAGGCAATTGTATTTGATGTGGATGGCGTGCTTTCCCGCCAAACCATTACGCTTGCCAGTACGGGTGAACCTCTTCGCACCGTGAATATCAAGGATGGCTATGCAATCCAGTTGGCTCAGAAGGTGGGTGTGCGCATCGTCATCCTTACGGGCGGAACTACCGAGGCTATCCGCAAGCGATATGAGGGATTGGGCGTTCAGGATATCTATATGGGATGTGCTGTAAAAATCAATACCTATGATGATTTCCTGGAGAAGTATCAGCTTTCTGATGAGGAAATCATCTATGTGGGTGATGATATCCCGGATTACGAGGTAATGCGTCGTTGTGGCTGCCCGTGCTGCCCTGCCGATGCCTGCTCTGACATCAAGGAGATTTCCTGCTACGTCTCTTCTGCCAATGGTGGCGAAGGAGTGGGCAGGGATATTGTAGAGCAGGTGCTTCGTGCCAAGGGGCATTGGCTTTCCAATGCCAAGGCGTTTGGATGGTAATCATAAAGTTCAAAGTTCAAAGTTCAAAGTAAATAAATGAAGTATAAAATCATTTTGGCGAGCAATTCGCCACGCCGCAGAGAGTTGTTGGCAGGATTGGATGTTAATTTCGAGGTAAAGGTATTGCGTGGTATTGATGAAAGCTATCCTGAAGATTTGGATGCATACGATGTGGCAGAGTATATTGCACAGAAGAAAGCGGATGCTTATCGCTCTTTGTTGAATGGAGATGAGGATTCTGAAGATTCTTCTTCCGACAAATCCTCCTCCGATGATTTGCTCATTCTTACAGCGGATACTGTAGTGATAGCTCCTGTTGCTGATGAACAGAACGATCAGGAGGGTAAGGGAATCATTCTCGGAAAACCGCAGAATGCCGATGATGCGGTTCGCATGCTTAAGATGTTGAGCGGCAAGACTCATCATGTGGTTACGGGCGTATGTCTTACTACGAAGAAAGAGCAGCGCAAGTTCTCGGTATGCACGGAAGTAAGTTTCAAGGAATTTGAAGAATGGGAGATCAATTATTATATCACCCATTATAAACCCTTCGACAAGGCGGGTGCCTATGGCATCCAGGAATGGATAGGTTACATCGGATGTACCGGACTCAAGGGCAGTTACTTCAATGTGATGGGCTTGCCTGTGCAGCGCATCTATGCAGAAATGCTTCAATTAGCAGAATAATAGATCTGGCTTTGTGCCAATTTACATCAATAATCCCTAAAACAGCCATCAGATTGGTGAAGAAAAAGCAGGAAAATTACCAAAAACAGGGCAATTTAGATTTTTTAAATTTAAATATGCCCTTATGTCCGGAATAATGAGTATCTTTGTGCGTTTTATGTAACTAACAAGGATTATGACTGAGAAAAATAAAGCCAAGGTTCGTGAAATCTTGGACACATATTTGGAGTGCAATCATCACCGCAAGACCCCAGAAAGGTATGCAATTCTGGATGCGGTTTATAGCATTGATGGGCACTTCACTTTAGAAGAGCTGGATGCTGAGCTCACGAAGAGAAACTTCCGGGTGAGCAGAGCTACGCTCTATAATACAATGCACCTCTTCATCGAGCTGAGGCTCGTGATGAGACACAGCCTGGTGGATGGTACCAAGTACGAGGCGTGCTATTGCAATGATAGCCATATTCACCAAGTGTGCAGCGTGTGCGGGCAGGTAACAGAAATCAATGTTCCGGCTGTTACGGCAGCGGTGAACGAACTCAAGCTGCTGCGCTTCAGAAAAGACGCTTTCGCCCTCTATATCTATGGCGTATGCAGTGCATGCCAGGCAAAGCTTACACGCAAGAAAAACGATAAATAATAAAAATAACTATATTTTATAGAAATGAACACAGGTAAAGTAGATGTCCTGCTCGGTTTGCAGTGGGGCGATGAAGGAAAAGGTAAGGTGGTTGATGTTTTGACCCCTAAGTATGATGTCATTGCTCGTTTCCAGGGTGGTCCTAATGCGGGTCATACTCTCGAGTTCGAAGGCGAGAAGTATGTTCTTCGTTCTATCCCTTCTGGTATCTTCCAGGGCGGCAAGGTAAACATCATCGGTAACGGCGTAGTCTTGGCTCCAGACCTCTTTATGGGCGAGGCTAAGGATTTGGAGAAGAGTGGCCATGACCTCAAGAGCCGTCTCTTCATTTCCAAGAAGGCTCATCTCATCATGCCTACTCACCGTGTGCTCGATGCTGCCATCGAGGCTTCCAAGGGCAAGAACAAGGTAGGTACCACTGGTAAGGGTATTGGCCCTACTTATACTGATAAGGTAAGCCGTACAGGTCTTCGCGTGGGTGATATCCTCGAAAACTTCGAGGAGAAGTATGCTGCTCACAAGGCTGCTCATCTCAAGACTATCGCTAGCCTCGGATACACTGATTTCGATATCACTGAGGTAGAGAAAACCTGGATGGAGGGCATCGAATACTTGAAGCAGTTTAAGCTCATCGACAGCGAGGTGGAGATCAACAAGGTGCTCCGCTCTGGCAAGGACATCCTCTGCGAGGGTGCTCAGGGTACTATGCTCGATGTTGACTTCGGTTCTTATCCTTTCGTAACTTCTTCTAATACCATCTGTGCGGGTGCTTGCATCGGTCTGGGTATCGGTCCTAACCGTATCGGCAATGTCTATGGTATCATGAAGGCTTACTGTACTCGCGTAGGTGCCGGTCCATTCCCAACAGAGCTTTTCGATGAGACTGGTGCTAAGATCCGTGACCTCGGTCATGAGTACGGTGCTGTTACTGGCCGTGAGCGTCGTTGTGGCTGGTGCGACCTCGTACAGCTCAAGTATTCTGTTATGGTAAACGGTGTAACCGAGCTTATTATGATGAAGAGCGACGTGCTCGATGGTTTCGATACCATCAAGGCTTGCGTGGCTTACAAGTTGCCTGATGGCACTGTTACTACAGATTTCCCTTACGAGATTGATAACGTAGAGCCTGTTTACAAGGAGTTCAAGGGATGGAAGACGGATATGACTCAGTTTACTTCTGAGGATCAGTTCCCACAGGAATTCAAGGACTACATTGCATTCGTAGAGGAGTTCCTTGAGACCAAGATTGGTATCATCTCTATCGGTCCAGACCGCGCTCAGACTATTGTTCGTAAATAATTTGATAGTGTTTAATGTTTGGTGTATGATGTTTGCTTAAGGGTGAGCATAGCACTAGGCATTAAACATTTAACATTTAATATTTAACATAAATAAATGGCTCAGAAACCAAGTATTCCAAAGGGTACCCGCGATTTCGGTCCTGTTGAGATGGCAAAGCGTAATTACATCTTCAATACCATCAAGGATGTGTATGCCCTTTACGGATTCCAGCAGATTGAGACTCCTGCCATGGAGACCCTTCAGACCTTGATGGGTAAGTATGGCGAGGAGGGCGACAAGCTGCTCTTTAAGATTTTGAATTCAGGTGACTATATGAATAAGGTGAGCGATGAGGATATTCATTCGCTCGGATCACTCAAGTTGGCTGCAAAGCTCTGCGAGAAGGGTCTTCGCTACGATCTTACCGTGCCTTTCGCACGCTACGTAGTGCAGCATCGTGATGAGTTGCAGATGCCTTTCAAGCGCTATCAGATTCAGCCAGTATGGCGTGCCGACCGTCCACAGAAGGGTCGCTATCGTGAGTTCTATCAGTGCGATGCCGACGTGGTTGGTTCTGATTCTCTTCTCAACGAGGTTGAGTTGATGCAGATTGTAGATACAGTCTTTACCAAGTTTGGTGTGCGTGTCTGCATCAAGATCAACAACCGCAAGATCCTTACCGGCATCGCTGAGGTTATTGGCGAGGCAGAGAAAATCGTAGATATCACCGTGGCTATCGATAAGCTCGACAAGATTGGTCTTGACAATGTGAACGAGGAGCTGCGCAAGGATGGTATCTCTGAAGAAGCAATTGAGAAGTTGCAGCCAATCATCTCATTGTCTGGTTCTAATGATGAGAAGCTTGAAGTGATTTCCAAGGTGCTCGAAGGTTCTGAAATCGGATTGAAGGGTGTAGAGGAAACTAAGTTTATCCTTGATACCTTGAAGTCTGTTGGTCTGAACAATGAGATTGAACTCGATCTTACTTTGGCTCGTGGCTTGAACTATTATACTGGCGCCATCTTCGAGGTGAAGGCGCTTGATACTCCTATGGGCAGTATCACCGGTGGTGGCCGTTACGACAACCTTACCGGTATCTTTGGTTTGCCAGGACTGAGTGGAGTAGGTATCAGTTTCGGTGCCGATCGCATCTACGATGTGCTCAATGCTCTCGATCTCTATCCAAAGGAGGCTGTCAATTCTACTCAGGTGCTCTTCATCAATTTCGGTGAGAAGGAGACTGCCTATTGCCTTCCTGTCGTGAATGCCGCTCGTGCAGCTGGTATCCGCACAGAGATTTTCCCAGACAAGGCGAAGATGAAGAAGCAGATGAGCTATGCCAATGCGAAGCAGATTCCATTCGTTGTTCTCGCTGGCGAGAATGAGATGGCTGCTGGCAAGGTTACATTGAAGAATATGGAGAGTGGTGAGCAGACTTTGGTTTCTGCAGAGGAGCTCATCGCTGTCGTTAAGAAATAATAAAGGCTATACTATTTTGGTATAAGGTTTTTCTACCGTATATATTTACCATTACGTCCGTTCTCTTGTGTATGAATTTGTGAAAACTCTGCATAGGAGGCGGATTTTTATTAGCTTTAGGGCTAGAAACATTTAAAAACTCAAACTATATAAAACAATGAAAAGAATAATAACTTTTTTGTCTGTATTTGTCTTGGTGCTGATGATGACTTCCAGTTCCAGGAAAACTACTATTTTCGTTATTGGTGATTCTACCGCTGCCGAAAAGCAATGGTACAAAACGAGTCCGGAACGTGGTTGGGGCATGGTGTTGCAAGGTTGCTTCGACGATCAGATTATCGTTGACAACCATGCGGTAAACGGCAGAAGCTCCAAGAGCTTTCTGGATGAGGGAAGATGGCAGAAGATTCTTGATAAGATGCAGCCAGGCGATTATGTCCTGATCCAGTTTGGTCATAATGATGAGAAGCATTTCCCAGATCGTTATACCGAGCCTGGCGGTACCTTTGATGCCCATCTCGCCAAGTATGTAAACGAAACCCGCCAGAAGGGTGGCATCCCTGTACTTCTGAACAGTGTGGTTCGCCGCTGCTATTATTCTGAGGATTTGAAGAATGATAACGACGAGAAACTACGTGACAAACAATATGATGGCAAAGAACTCATCAACAGTGATACGCTCATAGATACCCACGGAGCTTATGTCGTAGCTCCACGCCATGTAGCCAAGGCATTGAATGTGCCATTCGTGGATGCTACCAAGATTACCCACGACATTGAAACCAAGATGGGTATCGAAGGTAGCAGAAAGCTTCACATGTGGTTTATGCCAGGCGAGAATCCTCAGGTTCCAAAGGGTAAAAAAGATAACACCCATTATAATGTCTATGGTGCGCATATGGTAGCTAATGCATTGGCTGATGCCTTGGCCGAGCAGGTTCCTGCGCTGAAGAAGCACGTTCGTCATTATGATTATGTGGTAAGTGCCGAGGGTAGGGGTAATTTCATGACTTTGCAGCAGGCAGTAGATGCTGTTCCTGATCATCAGCCAGCTACTATTCTGGTTTTGGGTGGTAAATGGAAGAATCCTTCTCGTGTTGCCGGCAAGCAGATCAAGTATGTGCTGCAGTTTGGTGCCAGCATAGAAAAGTAGCTGCAAGTGCTAGGAAAATTACTTTCTACCTTTAAAGGAAAATGTTTTTAGAGTTAGTAGAAAGCTCCGTTCAGCGACGTTGAATCTCCGTTCAGCGACGTTGAATGTACGTTCAGCGACGTTGAATGTCGGTTCAACGACGTTGAACGGAACTTTCTACTAGTGAAAAGGGGGGCAAGCAGCCATGATAGACTGATGCCTCCCCCAAACGATATGGAAAGTCTTGAATGTCTTAATTCTTAAAGCTGTGAATAGGAGCAGGAATGCGACCTAAACGATTTACGAAATCAGAGCAGCTGAACTGATTAACCGGCATGATAGGAGCATAACCCAACAAACCGCCGAAATCTACAGTATCTCCCACCTTCATACCCACAACAGGGATGATGCGGACTGCAGTGGTCTTCTGGTTTACCATACCAATGGCAGCCTCGTCGGCAATGATACCGGAAATAGTGGTAGCTGCAGTATCGCCAGGGATGGCAATCATATCCAGACCTACAGAGCAAACGCAAGTCATTGCCTCCAGCTTCTCGATGGTAAGTGCACCTGCCTCTACGGCATTGATCATACCCTGGTCTTCAGAAACAGGGATGAAGGCACCACTCAAACCGCCGACATAAGAAGAAGCCATGATACCGCCCTTCTTAACCTGGTCGTTCAAGAGTGCGAGTGCTGCGGTTGTACCTGGAGCACCAGCACGCTCCAAACCTATCAACTCCAGAATATCAGCTACGCTGTCGCCGATGGCTGGAGTAGGAGCCAATGAAAGGTCGATGATACCGAATGGTACGTTCAGGCGGCGTGATGCCTCCTTAGCAACCAGCTGACCTACACGGGTAATCTTGAAAGCAGTACGCTTGATAGTCTCGCAGAGAACCTCGAAGCTTTCGCCCTTCACCTTCTCCAATGCATATTTAACTACACCAGGACCGCTGACACCAACGCTGACAACAGCGTCTGCCTCAGAAACACCATGGAAGGCACCAGCCATGAATGGGTTATCATCAGGAGCATTGCAGAGAACCACGAGCTTAGCGCAACCCAAAGAACCATTATCCTTGGTAGCCTCGGCTGTATCCTTGATGATTTCGCCCAGCAGGCGTACAGCATCCATATTGATACCGGTCTTGGTAGAACCTACGTTTACAGAGCTGCAGATGAAATCGGTCTGAGCCATAGCCTGAGGGATAGAACGGATGAGAAGCTCATCGCTCTTGCTCATACCCTTGCTTACGATGGCAGAGTATCCACCGAGGAAGTTGACACCCAACTCCTTGGCACACCTGTCGAGAGTCTTGGCAATCTTCACATAGTCATCGGTAGTCTTGCAGGCAGAACCACCTACGAGTGCGATAGGAGTGATAGAGATGCGCTTGTTTACGATAGGCACACCATACTCTTTAGAGATGTCCTCACCGGTCTTCACCAGATCCTTGGCGAGGCGGGTAATCTTATTATAAATGTTCTGACAGAGCTGGTCGAGATCTGAAGTGGCACAATCCAGGAGGTTGATACCCATGGTGATGGTGCGCACGTCGAAGTTCTCCTGCTCAATCATCTTGTTGGTTTCGATAACCTCAGATATATTGATCATATTCCTTCTATTGATTTAAAAAGTGATAAACTTAGATGCGGTGCATCATGTTGAAGATTTCCTCACGCTGGCATTTTACCTGAACACCAATGCTCTTGCCAAGATCAGCGAGTTCATCGGCAACAGTCTCGAAAGATGTATTCATCTTACCCATGTCAACAATCATCATCATGTTGAAGTACTCCTGCACGATGGTCTGAGAGATATCCAAGATATTGACGTCTTTCTCTGCCAAATAGGTACAAACTCTGGCGATGATACCCTTTGTATCCTTGCCCACTACTGTAATAATCGTTCTGTTCATGTAATAAATTATTTTATATGGAAAGTTTAATGCTGCAAATTTACAACAATTTAGGGAGACTACCAAATAAAAAACAGAAAACTTGCAAAATGTCTGTCATTTTGCAAGTTTTCTGATATGTCGTTTACTTGATTCCTCTTTCGTTGAGTGCCTTGGAATATTTTGCAGCATTCTGCAGATGCTCCTGATAGGTGCGGGCAAAATTGTGGGTGCCGCTGAAATCCTCCTTGGCGCACATATAGAGATACTCGTGCTTTACATGATTGAGTACGGCATCAATGCCGGCAACCGATGGTATGCGGATTGGACCAGGAGGAAGACCTGGATTCTTGTAGGTGTTGTATGGGCTCTTGATGTACAGGAGGTTGTTGTAGATACGCTTCAGTTCGAAACGCTTCCAGGCGAACTTGATGGTTGGGTCAGCCTGCAGTGGCATACCTTCCGGATACTCTGCATTGCGCAGCATCAGTCGGTTGTAATACATACCTGCAATCATCGTTTTCTCGCCGTTGTTGGCAGTTTCCTCATCCACGATACTGGCAAGTGTAATCACCTGGTTAGGGGTGAGCTTCATCGTCTTGGCCTTCTCCGTGCGCTCAAAGTTCCAGAACTTGTCGCTCTCTTTCTTCATGCGTTCCAGGAATTTCTCGATGGATACATTCCAGTAGATATCGTAGGTGTTAGGGATAAACATGCAGGCGATGGTGGCGGTATCGTAGCCCATCTTCTCGCAAACAGCCTCATCTGTAAGTGCCTTCTTGATTTCTGTGCTGTCGAGCATCAGTTTCTTGCTCAGCTCCACGGCGAGCTTGTCGATGGTGCGTACGGAAGGTATGGTGAGGTTGACTGGTTCCTGCAAACCGTTCTTCATGTGGCGCCAGACCTTGAGTGCTCCGTCTCCGGGATGGATGGCGTATCTACCGGTGCGGATGTGCTCGGCATAGCCGGAATGAAGGGTGAGTGTGCGGAATGCCCGCATCGGAATGCTCTTGGCGATAGGCTGCACCTTATTATATACGGAGTCGATGTTGTCATCGGCGTCGATATATACATACTTGGTTTCGCTGCTTTTCGAGAATGATGAGAAGCAGTAGAGATAGCCTGCGATGGCGATGACGGCGATGCAGCCGATGGCGCCATAGAGGTAAAACTTAGAAGTTGTTTTCTTTTTCTTCATTTTCTTTATCTACTTAAAACATTTTCTATTCTTCTTGAAACATTTTCTATTCTTAAAACATTTTGGTGCAAAAGTACAGTAAAAATGCCAAATAGCAAAGCGTAGTCAATTAAAATAGGTTAATTCGCTGATTCTTTATCCGTGGTATGAAGATTTTCATTACCTTTGCATTATTGAATCTGAGGAATATTGACATATTAAAACGATTGATGATATGAGAATGAAATTTACAATATCATACAAGGCAGAGTGGGGGGAGTCCTTGCATGCCGATATCACCTTCTTCGCACGTGACGGAAAGCGGAAGGTGGTAGATCTGGCGATGAACACTTTGGACGGTTATCATTGGATGGCTGAAACCCATACTTTGGAAAACCGTCATCATCCCTTTGTGGCTGTAGCCTATTATTATAAGGTGGTGGATGCCGAGGGAAACGTGGTGCGCAGGGAATCTGTTGCTTCTCCTAGAGCCTATGTGTATGAGGCGAATAGAAACTATATCCTGTCCGACTTCTGGCTGGATGATGAGAACGAGATGCAGGGCGCTTTCATCAACTATACGGCTCCGGTAGTCTGGACGGGTAGTGAGGCTGCCAAACTGCCTCTGTTCGAGCAGACCGTGATTTTCAAGGTTTCTGCTCCTCATCTTCACGAGGGTGAGGCTGTGGCACTGCTGGGTAATCATCCTACCTTGGGCGAGTGGAATACCGACCATTATCTCCCGATGATTCATCAGGGCGGAACCAGTTGGGTGCTCTCTGTCAACGTGCAGGCTTTGGAGGCTCCGCTGGAGTATAAATATGTGGTAGTGGATGCCAGGACCCATCAGTTCAAGAGATGGGAGTTTGGTGAGAATCGCACCATGGGAACAGGCTTGGCCTATGGCCATGATGAGGAGGAGAAAGCCAACCGCTATGCGGTTAGCGGTCCGGATGAGATCCGCCTTTATTCCAAGGATGTCTGTATCCTCCATGGTGGTGAGTTCCGTGTGAAGAAGATGCCGCCTCATGCTCAGTTTAATTTCGACACCTATATCTTCGACTTGGATGGTACCTTGCTTTCTACCCTTGGCGATTTGGCTGCGAGCTGCAATTATGCCCTCAAGACGAATGGCTTTCCTGAGCGAACCGTAGATGAAGTGCGCCGCTTTGTTGGAAACGGTGTCAAGAAATTGATGGAACGTGCCATTCCGGATGGTTTGGAAAATGAGAAGTTTGAACAGGTGTTTGCCGATTTCCGCAAGCACTATATGATGCATAATCTTGATACCACGCAGCCTTATCCGGGTGTGATGGAAATGTTACAGGAATTGAAGGATAGAGGCAAGAATATTGCCGTGGTGAGCAATAAGTTTTATGCTGCCACCCAAGCCCTCTGCCGCCATTTCTTTGGCGACTTGGTAGATGTGGCTATAGGTGAGCGTGAGGATATTCAGAAAAAGCCAGCCCCAGATACGGTAAATGAGGCTTTGCGCCAGATGAATGCCGATAGGGAAAGTGCTGTCTATATCGGCGACAGTGATGTGGATGTCATGACCGCCAAGAACAGCGGAATGCCTTGCATCAGTGTGCTTTGGGGATTCCGCGATCTCGAATTCCTTATCGCACATGATGCTAGAATATTTGTTACATCCCCACTGCAGATCTGTTAGTTGATTCCGTGTTCTTCTACGAATTTCACTACATCATCCCTGTTGGTGTCAGAGATAGGCACCGCCAGTTTGCCATAGATGACCTTCATGTTCTGGATGTAGTCGAAATTAGTTAGATTGGCAATGAAAGAGCGGTGCACCCTTCTGAACTTCTCGCGTGGGAGTTTCTCTTCCAGGCGTTTCAGGTTGCCCAGGGTCATGATGTTGTGTCCGTCCGCCATGTGGAACTTCACGTAATCTTTCACGCTCTCGATAAAGAGTATGTTCTCGAAAGGAATCCTGGTGTATCTGCTTTCGTTCTTCACCACTACGAAGCCATCGCGCTTGATGGGGTTGTAGGCATCGTTCTGCATATAATGATCGAATACCTTCTGGCATGTCTGCATGAAGTCTCCGTAAAGGATAGGCTTGACCAGATAGTCGAAGGCGTTCACCTTGTATGCTTCGATGGCATACTCCTTGAATGCGGTGGTGAAGATAATCTTCACGTTCATTGGCACGAGCTTGGCAAACTCGAGCCCGCTGATCTGCTGCATGTGGATGGCAAGAAACAGAATGTCGAGATGGCTGTGGTGGATTCCATCTACAGCTTCGATGGCGTTGTGGTACGCGCCGATAAGTTTGAGGGATGGTGTTTCCTCAACATAATGCTTCAGCAAAGCCAAAGCCTCAGGATCTTCATCTATGATAGCGCAGTTTAATATCATAATCTTATTTTATTTGATTAGTTTGATGGTATTATCATTATATTTGCCTAATAACGGCTGATTTTCCGTTTTATTGTATCCGGAAGATGTTTTTTTTCTGGAAATCTTATTTTTATTCTTTTTCCCTTAAATTTGCTTAATCTATTTGGTAGTTTGCCGAAAAAGCGTTACTTTTGGGGATTGAATCGAATATATCGGTTCGGAATCGGTCAAACTCCGTTCTGGACTCGCAATCATGTGGCCCGGGAATGGCTGTGATACCAGTTCTTTTCGAAATCAAAATGATGATAAACGACATGAATGATAAGAAAAACAATTCTATAAGATATTTTTCTGTAAGCACGTTTTTGCTTACAGGTAAGCAGATGATGCTGGCGATGATGCTGGCATGTTCGCCTCTTGCCATGTCGGCGCAGAAAATCTCGCTCGGTAGCTGCATTACCCGTGATGGCGGCCAGTATAAGGGAGAGATGGTAAGCGGCAAGCCACAGGGTAAGGGATCTACCATATATAAGAATGGTGATACTTACGAGGGTGCCTACGTCAAGGGAAAGCGCAGCGGATATGGCGTATATACTTTCTCGGATGGCGAGAGATACGAAGGACAGTGGCTGCAGGACCAGCAGCACGGCAAGGGCACCTATTACTTCCAGAACAATAATAAGTATGTGGGACTCTGGTTCCGCGATTTCCAGCACGGACATGGCGTGATGTACTATTACAATGGTGATAAGTATGACGGAGACTGGTATAAGGATAAGCGACAGGGAAAGGGTACCTATACTTATTCCAACGGTGCCAAATACAAAGGCCAGTGGATGAACGACATGAAGAATGGCAATGGATTCTTTGACTGGGGAGATGGAACCACCTATGATGGACAGTGGGTAGATAACCAGCGCTCAGGAAAGGGTACCTTTAAATATGCTGACGGTGATACCTATATCGGCGACTGGAAGGATGATATCCAGGACGGTAAGGGTATCTACAAATTTCATAACGGCGATATCTATGAAGGTGATTATTCGCAGGGTGAGCGTACCGGTGAAGGTATTTTCCGCTCAGCCAGCGGTTCGAAATACACCGGACAGTTTGTGGATGGCCAGCGTTCCGGACAGGGTACTTTCGTATGGAAGAATGGCGACATCTATGTTGGCAGCTGGAAAGACGACCTGCAGAACGGCAGGGGAAAGTTGACCAAGAAGAACGGTGACATCTTTGAAGGTGAGTTCAAGAAAGGATATGTGGACGGCAACGTGGTGATACATTACGCCAACGGCAACCGCTTCAAGGGCATCTATCACAATGGTAAGCGCGAGGGTTTCTGTATCGAGGAGAACAAGGACGGCAAGCGCTTCGAGGGCAACTATAAGAAGGATGCACGCGATGGCAGATTCGTAGAGAAAGACCGCAATGGTCAGGTTACTGCCAAGGGTGTATATGAGAACGGAAAGCGATTTGAGGATTAAACTTCCTGCCAGGAATTGAATCATCAATCAATCTGGAGGCAATTAAACACTTATCTGCTTCTATGCTTTCCTAGAATATAAACTTTTTTAAAAAAAATCAATCACAAAATTCAATATACTATGGTAATTGATACATTAGACAATTTGGAGAAATATGTTTCTCTTAATCCACTCTTCGCAGAAGTAGTGAAGTTTATCAACGAGAATGATCTCACTAAGTTGGAGACAGGCAAGCATCCTATCCAGGGTGATGATCTCTTTGTGAATATCGCTGTAGCTCACGGCAAGACCGAGGAAGAAGCTACCATCGAGGCACATCGCCAGATGATAGATATTCAGATTCCTTTGAATACAGAGGAAACCTACGGATATTCTCCAGTGAAGAATCTCCCGGAAGTGGAGTACGACGAGGCTAACGATTGTACCGTATATCCTGGTGTGAAGGCTCAGACACTGGTAACCTGCAAGCCAGGTCAGTTTGCCATCTTCTTCCCACAGGACGGTCATCAGCCATGCATCGGCAAGGGTGATATCCATAAGGCTATCTTCAAGGTAAAGGCTTAAAAACCTTAATAAAATAGTAGAACCATCTAAAATCATGATATATGGCAACAGAAAAGAAAACTTCAGCTAAAAATACTACAGCAAAGAAGACAACAGCCAAGAAGGCTACCTGCAAGGCAACCGCCAAGTGCGCTACCAAGAAAACCGTGAAGGCTGCTGCCCCAAAACATATTGGACTCGTGAAGAACGATCCATATCTGGCAGACTTTGAGCCTGCTATCGTAGGAAGACATGAGCATGCGCTCTGGAAACTCAACCAGCTTACCCGTAACGGCAAGATTTCGCTCAGCGATTTCGCCAACGGATACGACTACTTCGGATTGCGTAAGACGGAGAAGGGATGGGTGTTCCGCGAGTGGGCGCCAAATGCTACTGATATTTATCTCATCGGAGATTTCAACGGCTGGCAGGAAAGCCCAAAGTATCGTGCCAAGCGTATCAAGGGTACCGGCAACTGGGAGTTGAAACTCTCGGAAAAGGCAATGAAGCACGGTGATCTCTTCAAGATGAAGGTGCACTGGGAAGGTGGAGAAGGCGAGCGTATCCCTGCATGGGCTAATCGTGTGGTTCAGGATGAGCAGACCAAGATTTTCTCTGCGCAGGTATGGAGCCCTGAGCCTTACAAGTGGAAGAAGAAAACCTTCAAGCCTAGCACCACTCCGCTGCTCATCTATGAGTGCCATATCGGAATGGGACAGGATGCTGAGAAGGTGGGTACCTACACCGAGTTTAAGGAGAAGGTGCTGCCACGTATCATTGAGGATGGTTATAACTGCATTCAGATCATGGCTATCCAGGAGCATCCTTATTATGGTTCCTTCGGCTATCACGTAAGTAGCTTCTTTGCTGCCAGCAGCCGTTTCGGAACCCCTGAGGAGCTCAAGGATCTCATCGATACGGCTCATCAGAATGGCATAGCTGTCATCATGGATATCGTTCACTCTCATGCAGTGAAGAATGAGATGGAAGGTCTCGGTAATCTTGCCGGTGATCCTAACCAGTACTTCTATCCTGGCGACAGACATGAGCATCCAGCTTGGGACAGCCTCTGCTTCGACTATGGTAAGGATGAGGTGATGCACTTCCTCCTGAGCAACTGCAAGTACTGGCTCAGCGAATACCACTTCGATGGTTTCCGCTTCGATGGAGTAACCTCCATGCTCTATTATAGCCACGGTCTGGGAGAGGCATTCTGCAATTACGGTGACTACTTCAATGGTCATGAGGATGATAACGCTATCTGCTATCTCACCCTTGCCAACTGTCTGATTCACGAGGTAAACAAGAATGCCATCACCATTGCCGAAGAGGTGAGCGGTATGCCTGGATTAGCTGCCAAGTTTACCGATGGCGGCTATGGCTTCGACTATCGTATGGCGATGAATATTCCAGACTATTGGATCAAGACCATCAAGGAATTGAAGGATGAAGACTGGAAGCCATCCAGCATTTTCTGGGAGATCAAGAACCGCCGTGCCGACGAGAAGACCATCTCTTACTGCGAGAGCCACGACCAGGCATTGGTAGGCGACAAGACCATCATCTTCCGCCTGATAGATGCTGATATGTACTGGCACTTCAAGAAGGGTGATGAAAACGATATGGTTCACCGAGGCATTGCCTTGCACAAGATGATTCGTCTGGCTACAGCTTCTACCATCAATGGTGGCTACCTGAACTTCATGGGTAATGAGTTCGGCCATCCAGAGTGGATTGATTTCCCTCGCGAGGGTAACGGATGGAGCTATAAGTATGCTCGCAGACAGTGGAATCTGGTAGATAACAAGGAACTCTGCTATCACTATCTCGGCGACTTCGACAAGGAGATGCTCAAGACAATTAAGAGTGAAAAGAACTTTAACAAGACACCAGTTGTTGAAATCTGGCACAATGATGGCGATCAGGTACTCGCTTATATGCGAGGCGACCTGCTCTTCGTCTTCAACTTCTCGCCAACCCGCTCGTTTACCGACTATGGATTCCTGGTACCAACCGGTGCTTATAGTGTGGTACTCGATACCGACAACAAGGCGTTTGGTGGCAATGGTCTGAACGATGACGAGATGACCCACCTCACCAGCTATGACCCTGTGTATGTGAACGATCGCAAGGAGTGGTTGAAGCTCTACTTGCCAGCCCGTTCGGCACTGGTGCTCAAGAAAAATTAAACATAGATATATGGATCATAAAAGGAATAGCACGGCGAAGATGCGCTTCGCCTGTGCTATCATTTTTTTAGTTTTTGCTTATACATTCCTGGCTTGTTACCAGGCAGACATTCTAGCCGTGGCGCAGCATGTCTTATCAGAAGGTAAGACGGATTATTTCTATACGCTTGCACCGCTGCTTGTAACCTTTGTATGCTTTCTGCTGCAGTTGGGAGCATATGCGGTGACCCGTGTGAAGCGCCGCTTCCACGGACTTACTTATTTCCCTTCATTCCTTTTGCTGGCCCTGATAGCCGATGTGCCTACCCATGTAGATACTAGCTTGTCGTTGGGTTGGTGGTGGCTTGTCCTGCCTTTCAGTCTGCTGGTCTGGGGAGGCGTGATGTGGGTGGTCAGACAGTTGGAACCTCTTGAGCAGGAGCCACATAGTTTCGGTTGGTTCTCGCATTACTCATGGGTGAACATCTTCCAGCTTGTCCTGATGATGCTGGCAGTTATCTTCATCACCAACAATGATCGCCTCTTTCACGAAAGAATGAAGATGGAACATCTGATGAAAGAAAAACAGTATGAAAAAGCTTTAGAGGTGGGAGAGAAATCCCTTCAGACTGATTCGTCGCTTACGATGCTCCGTATAGCCTGTCTTTACAGAACGGGCGAGCTGGGCAGTCGTCTTTTCTCCTATCCATTGGTAGGTGGCAGCCAGTCGATGTATATCAATGGCACGTCCGTCAAGGCATTGATGTGGCAGGCTCCGGTGTGGATGTATGGCACATCGCCCTGGATGAAGAAACATCGCCTGAAGTATCGCCTCTCGAAGGAGTACGAGCTTTGTGCGCTTCTGTTGGATAAGAAGCTCGATGCATTTGTCAGCAAGCTGGTTAAGTATTATGATTTGACCAAGCTGCCAACTCATTACAAAGAAGCTCTTTTGCTCTATTGTCATCTTCGTACGCATCCTATCGTAGAGTTTCACGACAACGTGATGGATGCCGATTTTGCCGATTATCAGTCGATGGAGCGTAAATATAGCAATCCGGTAGAACGCCAGTCTGTTCTCCGCGATACATACAGCAACACATATTGGTACTATTATGATTATGGAAATAAATAATAGATTGAGACATAAAATATCGGGATATAGTAGTAAATGGGAATATCCGTTTTTCCGCAACCTGGCGAGTGCCATATTGTGGATGCTCCTTCTTGTGCCATCAGCGGGCTTTGCCCAGAAGAAGGAAATACAATTGGCGAAGGATCAGGTGAAGTCGGGCAAGAACCTGCCTCAGGCGCAGGCAAGCATGCAGAAACTTCTGGCTGATTCTGCCAATCAGAACAACAAGAAAATCTGGAGCCTCTACTTTGCTGCCGTACGTAAGCAATACGAGCAGGGTAACGAAAAGCTCTATCTCAAGCAGAAGTATGATACTGCCCAGCTCTTCAATTTCACCCGACAGCTCTTTGAGATTGCGCAGCAGTTTGATTCTGTAGAGATGGTTCCTAATAAAAAGGGAAAGGTGGAAATCGAATTCCGTAAGCAGCATGCTGATTATCTTTCCCATATCCGCACCAATCTCTTTAATGGTGGTCTGTGGTTCCTCGGTAAGAAGAAGTATGCCGATTCCTATAAGTTCTTCGACCGTTATATAGATTGTGCCAACCAGCCGTTGTTCCAGTCGTATGATTACAGCCAGAAGGATAAGCATCTTCCTTTGGCAGCCTATTATGCCGTATATTCCGGCTATAAGATGAAGGATCCCAAGGCAACGCTGCATCATTCTTATGTAGCGCTGAAAGATACCGTGCATTACAACTATATGTTGCAGTATCTTGCCGAAACCTATTATCTGGAGAAGGATACAGCGCGCTATCTGGCATCGCTGAAGGAAGGATTCGAACGGGTGCCTACCTTCCCATATTTCTTCCCACGACTCGTGGAGTTTTATGTAGATACCAATCAGCTGGATTCTGCGATGGCAGTAGTAGATAAGGCTCTCACCATTGTGCCAGACAGTGATATGTATCTTGTTGCCAAGAGCAACATCCTCTTCGAGCAGAGCAAACTCCAGGAGTGCATCAAGGTAAGCGATAAGGCTATCTCCGTGAATGAGGAACTTGCCGATCCATATTATAATGCAGGCATCTGTTACTTCAATATGGCAGTGGAACAGGATAAGAGTTCGCAGACTTCGAGAAAGGTGCGTGAACAGGTGGATGCCAATTACAGGAAGGCACTCCCTTATCTGGTCAAATATAGAAAGCTTCAGCCTGATGAGCAGTCTAAATGGGCTTTTCCGCTCTATACCATCTATCTGAATCTGAATATGGGTAAGGAGTTTGATGAAATAGATAAAATCATGAAGAAAAGGTAATCTCTTTTTCAATAAACAAAAGACAATGATAGATAGAATTTTAGATAAGTTGGGTATCGAACTCAACGATATGCAGCAGGATGCGATGCAGGCCGTGCTGCACACCGATAGAGATGTGGTAGTGCTTTCGCCTACCGGTAGTGGTAAGACGCTGGCTTATCTCCTGCCGCTCTCGCAACTCATTGATGCCGGCGACGACGAGCCGCAGGCTGTTGTGGTGACTCCTGGTAGAGAGCTGGCGCTGCAGTCTGCCACCGTACTCAAGAATATGGGTAGCGGACTTCGTGCCATGGCTTGTTATGGAGGTCGTGCGACAATGGATGAGCATCGTGTGATGAAGCAGGTGCGTCCACAGATTGTCTTCGGAACTCCAGGCCGTCTGAACGATCATCTTGATAAGGGTAATCTGAACCGTTACCATATCAGATATCTCGTAATTGATGAATTCGACAAATGTCTGGAGATGGGTTTCCAGGATGAGATGAGCCGTCTGGTGAAATCGCTCCCTGGCTTACGCCGTCACTTCCTGCTTTCTGCTACCGAGGCAGAGGAGATTCCTCGTTTCGTACACATGGGCAGAGTAGAGAAGATAGATTATCGGATGGACGAGGAGCAGGTGCCTGAACGTGTACATATATATAAGGTGGAAAGTCCGGTGAAGGATAAGCTGGAGAGCCTGGGTATGTTGCTCCGCAGTTTGGGCGACCAGAGCACCATCGTCTTCCTGAACTATCGTGATAGCGTAGAGCGCACCAACAAGTATCTGGTGGAGCAGGGCTTCTCTACCTCTTTCTTCCATGGCGGTCTGGAGCAGAAGGAGCGCGAGGCTTCACTCTATCGTTTCAGCAATGGCAGTGCCAATATCCTGGTGAGTACCGATCTCGCATCACGTGGTCTCGACATCCCCGATATCGATAACATCATCCATTACCACATGCCGGAAAGCGAGGATGGCTATATCCATCGTGTGGGTCGTACTGCAAGATGGGAGGCACAGGGTAGAGCTTTCTTCCTGTTGGGTCCTGAGGAGCACATTCCTGAATATGTTGATGCAGAGGTAGAGGATTACGAGATTCCTGCCGTAGAGGAGTTGCCGATGCCGGCAAAGCCAAAAATGGCTACCTTATATATAGGTAAGGGAAAGAAGGATAAGATCAGTAAGGGCGATATCCTGGGCTTCCTTTGCAAGAAGGGCGGATTGAACTCGTCTGAAATCGGAAAGATTGATGTCAACGACCGCTATGCCTATGCGGCGATAGCCCGACCAAAGTTGAGAAGTGTGCTCAACAATGTAAAGGGTGAGAAAATTAAGGGCGTAAAGACCATCGTGGAAGAAGTGCGATGATTTTAATGCCGGTGAAGGCCTCTTCTTGGAATTTGTTTCCAGAGGAGGCTTTTCTGGTTATAAATTGATATTTATGGCATAAATATGCGATAAATATGTTAAAAGCACTGACAAAATGAAAGATTTTTGCCCAAAACGCTAAAAATGTGCAGGAAAATTTGGTGGTTTCAAATAAAATATGTATTTTCGCATCCGTAAATCCATACATTAGGGTTGCTCAGTTGCCTATATGGGTGGATTGCGCTTATACTGTTCCTGCTAACAGGAATGGCATAGTCAGAAAACTAAAATAATTAAACAAGATGAAGAAGTACAATTTTAACGCAGGTCCATCAATGCTTCCACGTGAAGTGATTGAGAACACAGCAAAGCAGATTTTGGATTTTAATGGTTCAGGTCTTTCATTGATGGAAATCAGCCACCGTGCTAAGGATTTCCAGCCAGTTGTTGATGAGGCTGTCTCCCTTTTCAAGGAGCTTCTTGACATTCCTGAGGGTTACTCCGTAATCTTCCTTGGTGGTGGTGCGTCATTGCAGTTTATGCAGATTCCTGCCAACTTCCTCATCAAGAAGGCTGCCTACATTAATTCTGGTACTTGGGCTAAGAAGGCAATGAAAGAGGCAAAGCATTTTGGTGAGGTCGTGGAGATCGCATCATCGTCCGATGCCAACTACACTTTCTATCCACAGGTTCCTAACACTGTGCCAGCCGATTGTGATTACTTGCATCTCACAAGCAACAATACTATATATGGTACCGAACTCCGTGTGGATCCAGACGTGAACGTTCCTTTGATTTCTGATATGTCATCAGACATCATGAGTCGTCCTGTGGATGTTTCAAAGTACACAGCCATCTATGCCGGTGCTCAGAAGAACCTCTCTATGGCTGGTGTTACCGTTATCATCGTGAAGGATGAGATGCTCGGCAAGGCTCCTCGCGAGATTCCTACCATGCTCGACTATCGCACTCACGTAGAGAAGGGCAGTATGTTCAATACTCCTCCTGTAGTTCCTATCTATACTTTGATGGAGAACCTCCGCTGGTTGAAGGCAAATGGTGGTGTTGAGGCTGCTGACAAGCGAGCTCACGGGCGTGCTGAGGTTCTCTATACAGAGATTGACCGCAACAAGCTCTTCAAGGGTACCGTGGAAGAGGCATCCCGCTCATTGATGAACATCTGCTTCGTGATGAACGATGAGTACAAGGAGCTGGAGAAGCCATTCCTTGATTTCGCTACAGAGCGTGGCATGGTTGGTGTCAAGGGTCACCGTTCTGTAGGTGGTTTCCGTGCCAGCTGCTACAATGCACAGACTATGGAGGGTGTTCAGGCACTCGTCAAGGCTATGCAGGAATTTGAAGCTCAACATTAATTTGAATTGAAATGAAAGTATTAGTTGCAACAGAAAAGCCATTCGCAGCAGCTGCTGTCGAGGGCATTAAGAAAGAAATAGAGGGAGCAGGCAACGAGTTGGTACTGCTCGAAAAATATACAGAGAAGGCTCAGCTTCTCGATGCCGTGCAGGATGTGGATGCGATGATTATCCGTTCTGACAAGGCTGATGCCGAGGTGCTCGACGCAGCCAAGAACCTCAAGATTATCGTTCGCGCCGGTGCTGGTTATGACAATATCGACCTGGCAGCTGCTACTGCTCACAACGTAGTAGCCGAGAATACCCCTGGTCAGAACTCTAACGCTGTAGCCGAGTTGGTATTCGGCTTGCTGGTATTTGCCGTTCGTAACTTCTACAATGGCAAGGCTGGCTGTGAGTTGAAGGGTAAGAAGTTGGGTATCCTGGCATTCGGAAATGTGGGTCGCAATGTAGCTCGCATCGCCAAGGGCTTCGGTATGGAAGTGTCTGCCTATGATGCCTTCTGCCCTGCAGATGTTATCGAGGCAGCTGGTGTTCACGCCGTAAAGTCTCAGGATGAACTGTTCCAGACTAGCGACATCGTTTCTCTTCATATTCCTGCTACTCCAGAGACTATCAAGAGCATCGATTACAAGACCGTGAACCAGTTGCCTAAGGGTGGTATTCTTATTAACACTGCCCGCAAGGAGGTCATCAATGAGCCTGAGCTCCTGAAGCTTCTCGCTGAGCGTGAGGACTTGAAGTTCATCACCGACATCAAGCCAGATGCTGATGCAGACTTCGCCAAGTTCGAGGGCCGTTACTTCTCAACACCTAAGAAGATGGGTGCGCAGACAGCCGAGGCTAACATCAATGCTGGTATTGCTGCAGCCAAGCAGATCAATGCGTTCTTTGCAGATGGCTGCACCAAGTTCCAGGTAAATAAGTAATTAATCATCCCGAATATATAGCTCATGAAGAGTGCTTTTTCACTGAAGCACTCTTGATGGGCTTTTCGTGTTTTTATTCATCTTGACAAATTTAATATAACATTATGGCAATAGTAAAACCTTTCAAGGGCATTCGCCCTCCAAAAGATTTAGTAGAGCAAGTTGAGTCTCGTCCATACGATGTCCTCGATTCAGAGGAAGCTCGTACCGAGGCTGGCGATAACGAGAAAAGCCTTTATCATATTATTAAACCTGAAATCAACTTCGAGCCGGGTACCTCAGAGTACGACCCTCGTGTTTATGAGAGTGCCGCAGAGAACTTCAAGAAGTTCCAGGAGAACGGCTGGTTGAAGCAGGATGATAAAGAACAGTATTATATCTATGCACAGACCATGAATGGCAAGACACAGTATGGTCTTGTGGTGGGTGCATATGTAAATGATTATATGACGGGTGTCATCAAGAAGCATGAACTTACCCGCCGTGACAAGGAAGAGGATCGTATGAAGCACGTTCGTGTCTGCAATGCCAATATCGAACCTGTCTTCTTTGCTTATCCTGATAATCCGGTGCTCAATGAGATTCTGATGCGCTATGCTGCAACAGAGCCTGAGTATGATTTCGTCGCTCCGATTGATGGCTTCCGTCACCAGTTCTGGATTGTCAGTGATGACAAGGATATCGAAACCATCACCGCAGAATTTGCCAAGATGCCTAGCCTCTATATCGCCGATGGTCATCACCGTTCGGCTGCCGCAGCTTTGGTAGGCGCAGAGAAGGCAAAGCAGAATCCGAACCATACCGGTAAGGAGGAATACAACTATTTTATGGCTGTCTGCTTCCAGGCTAGCCAGCTTACCATCCTTGATTACAACCGAGTAGTGAAGGACTTGAATGGCTTGACATCAGAACAGTTCCTCGATGCTCTTACCAAGAACTTCGAAGTTATTGAGATTGATGCGATTAATGTGAATGTGTCTGGCGATGAGGAGGGTATCCCATGCTATGAGAAGTTTGCTGTTGATGCAGCAATCGAGCAGTTTGGCTTGGATATCCTGAAGCCTGCCGCTCTCCATTCTTTCCTCGTGTATCTCGATGGTAAATGGTACGGTTTGTTTGCCAAGCCTGGAACCTATGATGATGAGGATCCTATCGGCGTGCTCGATGTAGATATCTCTTCCCGTCTGATTCTGGATGATATTCTGGGCATCAAGGATTTGCGTTCTGATAAGCGTATCGACTTCGTGGGCGGTCTTCGTGGACTCGGCGAGTTGAAGCGTCGTGTAGATAGTGGCGAGATGAAGATGGCACTTGCCTTGCATCCTGTCACCATGCAGCAGATTATGGACATTGCAGACAGTGGCAAGATTATGCCGCCAAAGGCAACCTGGTTTGAGCCAAAGTTGCGTAGCGGATTGATTATTCACAAGTTGGATTAATGATTGACGAATTTAAGACTATATCAGATACAGTAGGCGAGGGATATTACACCGAGAAAAGGAGTAAGTTTCTCGCCTTTGCTCACCACGTTACGACCGTTGACGAGGTGAAGGAGATTGTTGCCGGGTACCGTAAGAAATATTACGATGCCCGACATTGTTGTTATGCCTATATGCTAGGTCCGGAGCGTACGGAGTTTCGCGCCAATGATGATGGTGAGCCTTCTTCTACGGCAGGAAAGCCTATCCTGGGACAGATTACGAAAGCCGAATTGACGGATATTCTCATCGTGGTAATCCGCTATTTCGGAGGTGTCAAGCTGGGTACCAGCGGATTGATTGTTGCCTATCGTGAAGCTGCGATAGATGCCTTGGCGCATTGTGAGGAGGTAACGCAGCAGGTAGAGGAAATCGTAACCTATGATTTCACCTATCCGATGATGAATGATGTGATGAGAATCGTGAAGGAGATGAATCCACGCATCGTGGATCAGACTTTCGACAATACCTGTACCATCAAGTTATCCATCAGGAAGAGCGAAGCCGAGCAGTTACGTACTCGCCTGAAGAAGCTTTCCTTCGAATAAAGAAAATGAGGGTGTGGCTTATGACACACCCTCATTTGTATATAATTACTAATTATTTTTTTCTTCCAATTCCTTCTGCAATCGGATGATTTCGTCGCGATACTGGGCGGCCTGCATGAAGTCGAGGTCCTTGGCGGCTTGCTTCATCAGGGCTGTAGTATTGGCGATGCTCTTCTCCAGTTCCTCCTTGCTCATGCTGCGGACGATAGGATCGGCAACCATCGTGGCTGTATCCGGTTCGATATAAACCCGTTGCTTCGAACCTTCGGCACCCAGAACACCCTGAAAACCTTCGGCACCCTTGATGTTTCTGATGCTGGCGGCACCATTGGCTGCCTCTTCCTTGCTGGTAGGCAGTGCAGAGGTGATTGCCTTCTGAATCTGCTTAGGGGTGATGCCATGATCGGCATTGTATTTCAGCTGGATGCTTCTTCGGCGGGCAGTCTCATCAATGGTCTTCTGCATGCTGTCTGTAATATTATCCGCATACATAATCACCTTGCCGTTCACGTTTCTGGCGGCACGACCGGCGGTCTGGGTCAGAGAACGGTGACTGCGCAGAAATCCCTCCTTGTCTGCATCGAGAATGGCTACAAGCGATACCTCAGGCAAGTCAAGACCCTCGCGGAGCAGATTCACACCCACCAGTACATCATAGATACCTGCTCGCAGATCGTTCATGATCTTCACGCGGTCGAGCGTTGCCACATCGCTATGGATATAGGCAGCCTTTACATCGTGGTTCAGCAGGAACTCGGTCAGCTCCTCAGCCATACGTTTGGTAAGGGTGGTGATGAGTACACGTTCATCCCGGTGGGTTCTGGTCAGAATCTCATCGAGCAGATCATCTATCTGGTTCTCGCTTGGGCGGACCTCTATCTCCGGATCGAGCAATCCGGTAGGACGAATCAGCTGTTCTACTACCACACCTTCAGATTCTCTCAGCTCATAGTCGGCTGGGGTAGCACTCACGTAGATGGCCTGATGAATCATACTGTGAAATTCCTCGAAGGTGAGCGGACGGTTGTCGAAGGCGGCAGGCAATCGGAAACCGTATTCCACCAGGTTCTTCTTTCTGGCTCTATCGCCACCATACATCGCACCGATCTGCGGAATGCTTACATGGCTCTCGTCAACCACCAGTAGGAAATCTTTCGGGAAGAAATCGAGCAGACAGTATGGACGCTCTCCTTCATGTCTGCCATCGAAATATCTCGAATAGTTCTCGATGCCCGAACAGTGTCCCAGCTCCTTGATCATCTCCATGTCGTATTCCACACGCTCCTTGATGCGCTGTGCCTTGATGCCATCGCCTATGCTCTTGAAGAATTCTTCCTGCTTCACCAGGTCGTCCTGTATCATTCTGATGGCGATTTCCTGCTGCTCCTTGCTGGTTACAAAAAGGTTGGCAGGATAAATCTCATATTCTTCAAAGGAGGCGAGTCGGTGATAGGTGAGGGAATCTACCTCCTCGATGCTGTCTATCTCGTCATCCCACCAGGTTACTCGCAGCACATGGTCGCTGTACGCCATGAAGATATCTACCGTTTCTCCCTTTACACGGAAGTTGCCGCGCAGCAGTTCGATGTCGTTTCTTACATAGAGGGCATCTACCAGTTTCCTGAGGAACTCATTTCTGTCGAGTTGCTGTCCCCTGCGAATCTTGATGATGTTCTCCTGCATAGCTACTGGTCCACCCATACCATAGATGCATGATACGGAAGATACCACGATGACATCTTTTCTGCCTGAAAGCAATGCGGAAACGGCACCCAGACGGAGCTTGTCGATCTCATCATTGATGGCGAGATCTTTTTCTATATAGGTATCCGTGGTTGGCAGATATGCCTCCGGCTGGTAATAGTCGTAGTAGGAAACGTAATACTCCACGGCGTTATTGGGGAAGAAGCCTTTCATCTCCTGATAAAGCTGGGCGGCAAGCGTCTTGTTATGACTCAGGATAAGAGTCGGCTTGCCCACGTTGGCTATAACGTTTGCTACGGTGAAGGTCTTGCCGGAACCGGTTACTCCAAGCAGCACCTGTGCGGGCTCTCCCTGCTGGATGCCTTCGGTGAGTTGTCGGATGGCCTGCGGCTGATCACCCGTCGGTTGATATTCTGATGTGATTTTAAAGTTCATAATCTCTGTTTTTGGGTGCAAAAATACAAAAAAAACGGCATTAATCGTTATAAAGATTAATTATTTGCGAAAAAATGTATTTTTTCTTTTGATAATAAGCAAATTATCTGTAACTTTGCATCCACAAAAGTAATAATATGAAGAAATCAATACTAATCGCAGCTAGTGTGGCATTGCTTCTCACAGGCTGTGCGAGCGAATATAATCAGGTATATAAGGCAGCAACACCTACCTATAAGTACGAGTATGCCAAGCAGTGTTTTGCACAGGGCAAGTATTCTCGTGCCATTCCTCTGTTGCAGGAAGTTGTGACCATCAAGAAGGGTTCAACTGAGGGCGAGGAGTGTCTTTATATGTTGGCGATGGCTGAGTATGGCTTGAAGGATTACGAAACGGCATCAGAGTATTTCAAGAAGTATTATGCCAGCTATCCGAAGGGACAGTATGCAGAGATGGCGAAGTACTTTGTGGGCGAAAGCCTCTATCAGAATGCACCGGAGCCTCGACTTGACCAGAGTACTACTTATATGGCGATTTCAGCCTTCCAGGAGTTCCTTGACCTCTTCCCGGATGCTCATCTCAAGGCTCAGGCTACCAACCGTCTCTTTGCCTTGCAGGATCTCCTGGTAGAGAAGGAGTATAAGAGTGCACGCCTGTACTTTGATATGGGTACTTACTTCGGCAACTGCACCAGCGGCGGCAACAATTACGAGGCTTGCATCGTTACAGCGCAGAATGCCCTCAAGGATTATCCTTACAGCAACAAGCGCGAGGAATTTGCAACACTCATCATGAAGAGCAAGTATGAACTGGCGAAGATGAGTGTTGAGAGCAAGCAGCTGGAGCGCTATCAGGATGCTGAGGATGAATGCTATGGCTTCATCAATGAGTATCCGGATTCCAAGGAGCGTGCCACTGCCGAGAAATATATCGAGAAGTGCAAGGCTTTCGAGAAGGCACATCCTGAGGATACACTCGACAAGCTCGCAGGCGACAACAGATAATGCCCTCACAGCTTACTAGTAGGAAACGAGAGATAAATATAGAATAATATATATAGTACTATAAATTATGGATTATAAGAAATCAAAAGCACCAGTTAACACAGTTACCCGTAACATCATGGATCTCTGTGATGATACGCATAACATTTACGAGAGTGTTGCAATCATCGCTAAGCGAGCTAACCAGATCTCGCTTGAGATTAAGCAGGACTTGAGCAAGAAACTCTCTGAGTTTGCTTCTTACAACGATTCTTTGGAAGAGGTCTTCGAGAACCGTGAGCAGATTGAGATCTCTCGTTTCTATGAGAAGTTGCCAAAGCCAACTTTGATTGCTACAGAGGAGTTTGTAGAGAAGAGCATTTATTGGCGTGATCCAAGTATGCCAGTTCACTCTTCTGATGAGGATGAACTCTAAACAAGACAGGTAGAGCTATGATACAGCGTAAACAAACCCTGTTTTTGCTTTTAGCTGTTATTGTATGTGCGCTGGGGCTGTTCTTCCCAATCGGCAGTATAGAGCCAGAGGGAATGGGAACAGACAGTATGGTTTACAATCTGGGTGTGGTGACAGGCGAGGGCGGTCTTGCTATCTCTGCCACCTGCATCCCTCTGTTTGTCCTGCTCAGCGTAACAGCAATCTTATCGTTGGTAACGATATTCCTTTATAAGAACCGCAAGATACAGATGAGTATCTGCAAATGTACCATGCTGCTTCAGGTACTGTGGGTGATAGATTATGTCTTGATTCTCTTGGGTATCATTCCAATTCCAGAGGTTCAGGGCAAGATGGGCTTCGAGTTTGCTGCCTGTCTTCCAATCGTCAGCCTGATACTTGTCGCAATGGCATATAAGGGCGTAAATGATGACGAAAAGCTAGTTAGAGCCGCTGATCGCATCCGATAAAGCCCTGATTCTTAAAAGAAATGCTAAAAAAGCCTATAAAATAGGAGAAAAATTTGTGGGTACCAAATAAAAGTAGTACCTTTGCACCCGCTGTCACGAGATGACAGCATAAAATTCAAACCTCATTAATAATAAATTAAAATTAGATTTTAAAAATGGCAACAAAAATCAGATTGCAGCGCGGCGGTCGTAAGAACTATGCTTTCTATAGCATCGTAATCGCTGACGTTAGAGCACCACGTGATGGTAAATTTACTGAGAAGATTGGTACTTTCAACCCTAACACCAATCCTGCTACTGTAGATTTGAATTTCGAGCGCGCACTCTACTGGGTAGAGACAGGTGCACAGCCAACAGACACAGTTCGCAACATCCTCAAGGGCGAGGGCGTTTACTTGATGAAGCACCTCAAGGGTGGCGTTAAGAAGGGCGCATTCGACGATGCTGAGGCTCAGAAGCGTTTCGACGCTTGGAAGAATGGTAAGGACGCTAAGGTTTCTGCTGTTCGCGAGGGCGACGCTAAGGCTAAGAAGGAAGCTGCTGCTAAGGAGCTCGAGGCTGAGAAGAAGATGAACGAGGCAATCGCTAAGAAGGTAGCTGAGAAGAAGGCTGCTGCTGCCGCTGCAGAGGCTGCTGCTGAGACTGAGGCTACAGAGGAGGCTCCAGCTGAGGCTTAATCTTCTAAAAGAATCTTCTTTGGAGATTGAAAAGTATAAAGGTCGATTACTCTTATCAAGGGTGTCGGCCTTTTTTTTATATCCTGAATTTGCGTTAAAGTATTATGGGAAAGACTAAGAAAATGGATGAAAGACTGGATTCTGAAAAGAACAGCTATTCGCATATATTGAAATATACCGGATTGTTTGGAGGAGTACAGGGGCTGACTATGCTCGTTGGCGTAGTCAGGAATAAATTTACCGCTATGTTCCTGGGACCTTCAGGTATGGGATTGCTGTCTCTTTTCAATTCTACTTCCAATTTTCTTTCTTCTGCTTCCAATCTCGGTATTCCTACCAGTGGCGTAAGGGTTGTTTCTGAGGCAGATTCCGGAAACGGGATAGACCAGGCTGTTGCTCAGGTCCGTTCACTCAGTCTGCTTTCTGCTCTTCTGGGTGCTTTGCTTTGTGCTCTTTTAGGACCCTTGCTTAATCTCTTCACTTTTTCGTGGGGAAATCATACCCTGCATTTCATCTTGCTGGCTCCTACCATCTTCTTTACCATATTAGCTGGTGGCGAGACGGCTATTCTCAAAGGATTGGGTAAACTCAAGGCGTTGGCGGTGCAGTCTTCTTTATTGGCGCTTTTGTCTTTGCTGGTTTCTGTACCCATCTATGGCTACTTCGGAGAGCAGGGGATTCTCGTCGTACTTTTTCTGTTGGCATTAGGTCAATGGTTTCTTGCCTTTTGGTTTTCACGTAAGGAAAAGCCGTTTCGCTTGTGCTTTTCCAAGAGCCAGTTGGTTAAAGCGTTCCCGATGGTTCGTCTGGGACTCTCGTTTGTCTTGGCTGGAATGATGAGTAGTGGGGCAGAATTTCTGGTAAGAGCCTTTCTCAATCAGCAGGGAGATCTCGCCGAGGTGGGTCTTTTCAATTCCGGTATTACTCTGGTGCTGGTGTATGGTGGTATGATCTTTTCGGTGATGGAAACCGATTATTATCCCCGTCTTTCTGCCGTGAAGAGTGGGGAGAGTGGTATGGTCGAGGCGGAAAAACGTAATCTGGTTGTAAACAGACAGTTAGAGATGAATATCCTCTTGATGGGTCCCATCATCATTGCCATTATCCTGTTGCTTCCTATAGCCATACCATTATTATACAACAGCCAGTTCCTGGGTGTCTTGGGTATGACTCAGATTGCTGCAGCGGGGTTGTTGTGGAAGGCGTTTTATCTGCCGCTGGAGTATATACCTTTGTCTAGGGGTGAGGCTCGGATATTTCTGGTTCAGGAATGCTGTTGCGTATTATTGCTCATCGTCTGCGAAATCCTCGGCTATCTATGGTATGGTCTGGATGGTTTGGGAGCAGGTATTGTTGTCGCCTATGTTCTGGAGTCGGTAGGAGTCTTTGTCTTCTGTCGTGCTCATTATGGCTATCGCCTGAGTTTCCTGGCTGGCAGGCATCTGGTGGTTCATCTTCTGAATCTGCTGCTGATAGGAGGTGTAGTTTGGGCGTGGGATGCAGATTCCTGGGGCTATTGGCTGCTGGGTCTTTTCCTGTTCCTGAATTCTCTGGCGTATAGTTTCACGAAAATTCATGGTTCGTTGAAGCAGTAGCAGAGGGTAGGGCGCTTGCTTGGATATGAATCTTATTATTTTCAAATATCATTACAAGTTTCAGAAAACCAAAATAATCTTTAAGGAGAAATATTTCTACCCTTAAGGAAAAATATATTTTTCCTTAAGGATAATTTTATTTTTCCTTAAGGGAAAATTTTGAGTCTCTACTTCCCTTATTTTTCGGGTCTTTAAGTATAAAGATTTGGATGTGGAATTATTCTTACACGATATTGGGTTGTTGCATGTCGATCAAACAAGGGATTAATGTTTTTCCATATCGTTTATATGAATATAAAAAATCCCTGTAACTTATAGCAAGTTACAGGGATCATTTATACTTATTGTTTTGTTATCTCAAAGAAATTACTTCTTGTTGATAGCGAGGTCGATAGCTACAGCGATAGCCACAGTAGCACCTACCATAGGGTTGTTACCCATACCGAGGAAGCCCATCATCTCTACGTGAGCAGGAACTGAAGAAGAACCTGCGAACTGAGCGTCTGAGTGCATACGACCCATAGTATCAGTCATACCGTAAGAAGCAGGACCAGCAGCCATGTTATCTGGGTGCAATGTACGACCTGTACCACCACCAGAAGCTACTGAGAAGTATGGCTTACCAGCAGCCACACGCTCCTTCTTGTATGTACCAGCAACTGGGTGCTGGAAACGTGTAGGGTTTGTAGAGTTACCAGTGATAGATACATCTACATCCTCGCTCCAGTTGATAGCAACACCCTCGCGAACGTCGTCAGCGCCGTAGCAGTTAACCTTAGCACGTGGACCGTCGCTGTAAGCGATGCGGTTAACAACCTTCAACTCACCAGTGTAGTAATCAAACTTTGTCTGAACGTATGTGAAACCGTTGATGCGGCTGATGATCTGAGCTGCATCCTTACCAAGACCGTTCAAGATAACGCGCAATGGGTTCTTGCGAACCTTGTTAGCCATCTCAGCAATCTTGATAGCACCCTCAGCAGCAGCGAAAGACTCGTGACCAGCCAAGAAAGCGAAGCACTGAGTCTCCTCACGGAGCAAACGAGCAGCCAAGTTACCGTGACCGAGACCAACCTTACGGTCGTCAGCTACAGAACCAGGGATGCAGAAAGCCTGCAAACCGATACCGATAGCCTCAGCTGCATCAGCAGCAGTCTTAGCACCGTTCTTGATAGCGATAGCAGCACCAGCTACATACGCCCACTTAGCGTTCTCGAAGCAGATACGCTGAGTATCTTCACACATCTGATAAGGGTCAACACCTGCGTCCTCGCAGATTTGATTAGCCTCTTCCAAGCTCTTGATACCGTTAGCATTAAGAGCAGCAAGAACCTGCTTCTCGCGACGTTCCTGACTTTCGTAACTTACTTTTCTAATCATATCTGTATCTCCTTATTATTCTTTACGTGGATCAATTGCTTTAACAACACCCTGCTCAGCAGTTGTACGACCGTAGCTACCTGTGAACTTCTTGACAGCCTCGTTAGCGTCCATACCGTTCTTGATAGCCTCCATCATCTTGCCGAGGTGAACATACTCGTAACCACAAACCTGGCTGTCCTTATCCAAGAACTGCTTTGTGATGTAACCCTCTGTCAACTCGAGGTAACGTGTACCCTTAGCTACAGTACCGTAGAGAGTACCAGTCTGTGAACGAAGACCCTTACCCAAGTCCTCAAGACCTGCACCGATAACAAGACCGCCCTCAGAGAAAGCGCTCTGGCTACGACCGTAAACAATCTGGAGGAAGAGCTCGCGCATTGCAGTATTGATAGCATCGCAAACGAGGTCAGTGTTCAAAGCCTCAAGGATAGTCTTACCTGGAAGAATCTCAGAAGCCATAGCAGCTGAGTGAGTCATACCGGTACAACCGATAGTCTCAACGAGAGCCTCCTGAATAACGCCTTCCTTGATGTTCAAAGAGAGCTTGCAAGCACCCTGCTGAGGAGCACACCAACCCACACCGTGAGTATAACCAGAGATATCCTTGATCTCTTTTGCCTGAATCCATTTTCCCTCTTCAGGAATTGGAGCTGGTCCGTGGTTAGGACCCTTAGCGACAACGCACATGTTGTCTACTTCTTTTGAATAGATCATATTCGCTAAATTTTATATTAATGAATATATAAAAGTATAAATTCTTCTTCTTAAATTCATATTGTTTTGCTGAAACATCGGCATTAAACCTCAATTCCGACCACAAAAGTACAAAAAATATCTGTAAAATACCCAAAAAAGAGTATTCTTTTTAACTCTTTAACCTAATATTTAGATTTTTTCTTGGGTTTGTCCCTATTTTAATGTATCTTTGCAAACTGAAAATAGCAATTTTGAAGATTATGATTGAAGTTAAGATACAGGACGCCGTGCTTCAGCAGGCAGCGGAGGCAGGCATGGATGAATTTGTGAAGGCTTTCGTGGATGCAATCCGCGAGGCGATTGGTGGCGAACTCACTGCTGAGACCATGGCTGAGCTGAATAGCGACCAGATTACGCTCCTGGCGTGGGATACCCTGCACGAGGAGATGATGGATGGTGGTATGATCCAGCTCATCCATAACGGCTATGGTGCCTTCCTCTGGAAGAATCCTACTGACAAGGCGTTCCGTAACTGGGGGCTCGTGGAGCTTTCAAAGCTTATCAAGAAAAGTCATTTCCTCTATAAGAGTCATCATGAAGACATCGAGGGGGATATGAGCGACGAAGACTTCATGGCACTTTATGAGAAATTCCCTGAGTTTGATGATTTCGATGATGAATTTGTGGAGAACGAAGAGGAGTGGACCAGCAAGGTGGCTTTCTATATTGATGAGCACATCGAAAACTTCGTCACTATTATATAATATTAAGGTATTAGGATTATGAACAAGAAAGATCAGGAACTCCGTAAGAAGAGTCCGATACAGATACGCAACAAGAAGGCCTCGTTCGAGTACTTCTTTGTTGATACTTATACCGCTGGTATCGTACTTACCGGTACCGAGATCAAGTCGATCCGTGGCGGTAAGGCATCCCTGGTAGATTGCTACTGCGATTTCTATCAGGGTGAACTGTGGGTGAAGGGTATGAATATCTCGCCTTATTTCTATGGCTCTTTTGCCAATCATGAGGCTCGCCGCGACCGCAAGCTCCTTCTCACCAAGCGCGAACTGCGCCGTTTGGAAGAGGATAGCAAGCAGCCGGGCTTTACCATCGTGCCTACACTTGTCTTCATTGACGACAATGGACGTGCCAAGGTGGATATCGCCCTCTGCAAGGGTAAGAAGGAGTATGACAAGCGTCAGACTCTGAAAGAGAAAGAGGATAGAAGAGAGATGGATAGAGCCATTAAGCACTTTTAGACCCATGAAGAATATAAGAGAGATTGTTAAGGAGAAGATTCTGATTCTGGATGGTGCCATGGGTACTGAGATTCAGAAGTATAATCTTACAGAAGAAGACTTCAGAGGCGATCGCTTCCGCGATGTGCCGGGAATGATGAAGGGCAACAACGATATGCTCAACATCACCCGCCCTGATGTTATCTCTGATATTTACCGGCGTTACCTGGAGGCGGGCGCCGATATCATCACGGCGAACACCTTCTCGTGTCAGCGCATCTCGCAGGCGGATTATCACCTGGAAGACTGTGCCAGGGAGATGGCTTTCGAGGGCGCTCGCCTGGCGCGTATCGAATGCGATAAGTTTTCTACCCCCGATAAACCACGCTTCGTAGCAGGAGATGTGGGACCTACCAATAAAACTTGTTCCATGAGTCCGGACGTCAGTAATCCTGCCGCCCGGGAGATTACGTACGATGAACTTTTCACCGATGTCTGCGAACAGGTGGATGGTCTCATCGAAGGTGGAGCGGATGTCATCCTTATCGAAACCATCTTCGATACGCTCAACTGCAAGGCGATGATCGACGCTGCCATCACTATGATGAAGAAGCATGGGGTAGAACTGCCTATTATGATCAGTCTTACGGTGAGTGATCTGGCTGGCAGAACTCTGAGCGGTCAGACCGTGGATGCTTTCCTGGCTTCGCTCTCTCCTTATCCTATTTTCTCGGTAGGTATGAACTGTGCCTTCGGTGCCCCTCAGATGAAACCGTTCATCGAGCATCTGGCAAAGGTTGCACCTTATTATATTAGTGCCCATCCTAATGCCGGATTGCCTAACGAGATGGGACAATATGACGAGACTGCAGAGTCGATGGCTCCGCAGATAGCCGAGTTTATCGATGAAGGCATCGTCAATATCATCGGCGGCTGCTGTGGAACCAGTCCGGAATTCATCGCTCACTATGCCCGATGTGCCGAGGGTAAGAAACCACATCAGGTAGTAGAGAAGCCTCAGTATATGTGGCTCTCGGGCTTAGACTTGCTGCAGGTAGATGACTCCGTTCATCTGCCAGTAGATGCCAGTCGCTTTGTGAATGTAGGCGAACGCTGTAACGTGGCTGGTAGCAGGAAGTTCCTGCGATTGATTAATGAAAAAGGTTATGAGGAAGCCATCGGCATCGCCCGTAAGCAGGTGGCAGATGGTGCAGCCGTGGTGGATGTAAACATGGATGACGGACTGCTGGATGCCAAGGCGGAAATGGTGAACTTCCTCAATATGATAGCGGCAGAACCTGAGATTGCCAAGGTGCCTGTGATGATTGACTCCTCGAAGTGGGATGTGATTCTTGCCGGACTGAAGTGCTGTCAGGGTAAGTGTATCGTGAATTCCATCTCCCTGAAGGAGGGCGAAGAGGTGTTCCTCTCTCATGCACGTGATGTGATGCGTTATGGCGCCGCCGTCGTGGTGATGTGCTTCGATGAAGTGGGACAGGCCACTACCTATGAGCGACGTATCGAGATTGCCGGGCGTGCCTATCACCTCCTGGTAGATAAACTGGGGATGAATCCGCTCGACATCATCTTTGACCCGAATGTGCTTGCCATCGCTACGGGTATGGAGGAGCACGATAATTATGCCGTGGAATTCATCCGTGCCACCGAGTGGATTCATCAGAATCTGCCTGGAGCACATGTCAGTGGTGGAGTCAGCAACCTCTCGTTCTCGTTCCGTGGTAATACGTATATCCGCGAAGCAATTCATTGTGTATTCCTGCATCATGCCCAGAAGGTGGGCATGGACTTTGGCATCGTAAATGCCAAGGCAAGAATGGATTATCATAAAATACCTAAAGAACAGCTCGAACTCATCGAGGATGTGGTGTTGAACCGCAGAAAGGGCGCTGCCGATGACCTCATCGAACTGGCTGCCGAAATCAAGGCGAAGGCTGATGCAGCAAAAGCAGCTGCCAAGGCGGGCGGTGCGCCAGCTCCGAAGCCTGCAGCACCAGAGTGGCGCAAGCAGACTGTGGAGGAAAGGTTGAAGTATGCCCTGCAGAAGGGTATCACCGAGTTCCTGCAACCTGATATAAACGAGGCATTGCAGAAGTATCCGCATGCCGTGAACGTCATAGAAGGTCCGCTGATGGATGGTATGAACCTGGTAGGTGAACTCTTCGGTAAGGGCGAGATGTTCCTGCCGCAGGTGGTGAAGACGGCACGAACCATGAAGGCTGCCGTTTCCATCCTCCAGCCTCATATCGAAGCAGAGAAACAGGGTGGAAGTACTTCTGCCGGAAAGATTCTGATGGCGACCGTAAAGGGAGATGTGCATGATATCGGTAAGAATATCGTGTGCGTGGTGATGTCGTGCAACAACTATGATATCATCGACCTGGGCGTGATGGTACCTGCCGAGCAGATTGTGAAGAAGGCGATAGAAGAGAAGGTGGATGCCATCGGCTTGAGCGGCCTGATTACGCCATCACTGGAAGAGATGGTTCACACAGCCCAGGAGATGCAGAAGGCAGGCTTGCGTATCCCGATCATGGTGGGAGGCGCTACCACGAGCGAACTGCATGTGGCATTGAAAATCGCACCGGTGTATGATGGACCGGTTATCTGGGTGAAGGATGCTTCGCTGAATGCCGGTATCTGTGCCCGCTTCCTCAACGAGACAGAATGCCCTAAGTTTATTGCTGAACTTGATGAGCGATACGAACGCTTGCGCAATGAGTATCATGAACAGCAGGCGAAGATTGCCTCGCTGGAAGAAGCACGAAAGAACAAGCTTGAGCTGTTTTAAACTAAGCGTTTGTTGATAATGTAGCAAAAATGTTTTATAATAGAATATAAAGGTATTAGTAATAAGGATAATATGATCAAGACGGTTATTTTTGATATGGGTGGTGTCGTAATCACCCTCGACGAGAATGAGGCAGGCAAACGCTTTGTTGAGTTAGGTATGAAGGAGTTTGCCGAGAAGATGGATCCTTATAAGCAGTCGGGCTTGAATGGCGATCTGGAAGAAGGAAAGCTTTCCGAGGAGGAGTATCGCCGTCAGGTAAGCGAGAAGGTGGGTCGAGAGGTGAGCTTTGAGGAGCTGCAGCATTGCTGGCTGGGCTATATGAAGGAGGTGCCTGCCCGCAAGTTGATGACCATCAGAAATCTCAAGAAGCAGGGATATCGCGTGGTCTTGCTCAGCAATACCAATCCATACGTATCGGCTTGGACGGATAGTGAGGAATTCTCTGGCGACGGTCATCCTATCGGTGATTATTTCGATGCCATGTATCGCAGCTATGAGGTGAAATATATGAAGCCGGACGAGAATTTCTTCCGTTACGTGATGGCTCAGGAAAAGGCGTTGCCGGAGGAATGTCTCTTTATTGATGATGGCGCCCGTAACTGCTGTGCGGCTTCTGAGGTAGGGCTCTTTACTTATTGTCCGCAGAACGGAGAAGACTGGTGCGATAAAATCTACGATTATTTGAAGTAATGATTTATGGTGATTATTTGCAGCCCACCTGCAAATAATTGCCATTTTATTTTGCATTCTGCAAGAAATAATGTACTTTTGCAGTCGCAAATATTAAATAATTAGATAATGGTTAAGAAGAAAAGATGGCATTGTCTGCCTGGTCAGCCTATTACAGAGCTTGATAAGCAGGTGATGTTTTGGGAAAATAAGGGTAAGCTTGTGCCTACCCGCGACTTGATTAAGACTCCAGAACAAATAGAAGGTATCCGCAAGAGTGGTGTCGTGAATACAGGTTGTCTCGATGCTGTTGCCGAGATGATCCGTCCGGGTATCAATACTCAGCAGATCGATGACCTCTGTATGCAATATTGCAAGGATCATAATGCGATTCCTGCCTGCCTCAACTATGAGGGCTACCCTAAGAGTGTATGTACATCCATCAATGAAGTGGTATGTCATGGTATTCCTAAGGAAGAGGATGTGCTCGAAGAGGGTGATATCGTCAATGTGGATATGACTACCATCGTGGATGGTTACTATGCGGATGCCAGCCGTATGTTCATCGTTGGCGGCAAGACAACTCCGGAAAAGGAACAGTTGGTTCGTGTTGCCAAGGAGTGTCTTGAGATTGGTATGGAGGCGGCTAAGCCTTACTCTTTTGTGGGCGATATCGGTCATGCCATCGAAAAGCATTGCAAGAAGTATGGTTATGGTGTTGTCCGTGACCTTTGTGGTCATGGAGTAGGCTGTCAGTTCCATGAAGAGCCTGAGGTTCTTCATTATGGTCATAGAGGAACTGGTATGTTGCTCGTGCCTGGTATGGTGTTTACTATCGAGCCAATGATCAATATGGGAACCTGGCAGGTGTTCATCGATGCCGAAGATCCATACGGATGGGAGGTTATTACCGGTGACGAGAAGCCATCTGCTCAATGGGAGCATACACTCGTGATGACTGAGACGGGTGTGGAGATTCTTACACATTAATATATATGGGCTTAGCCCTTAGTAATTATGGAAGAAAAAAAGGATATATATATATTAGGTATAGAGAGCAGTTGCGACGATACCTCTGCCGCAGTGCTCAAGAATGGAGTGCTGCTGAGCAACGTGACTGCTTCGCAGGAAGTGCACCGTGCCTATGGTGGCGTGGTGCCTGAGCTTGCTTCCCGTGCTCATCAGCAGAATGTGGTGCCTGTGGTAGATCAGGCTATCGCTCGTGCGGGCATCAGGAAGGAAGATCTGTCTGCCGTTGCCTTCACCCGTGGACCGGGTCTGATGGGTTCTCTGCTCGTGGGTGTGAGTTTTGCCAAGGGCTTTGCCCGTTCGCTCAACATCCCGATGATTGATGTCAATCACTTGCAGGGTCATGTGATGGCTCATTTCATCAAGGAAAGCGATGATGACCAGAGTGCACCTCCATTCCCATTTATCTGTCTCCTTGTGAGCGGTGGAAACTCGCAGATTGTGAAGGTGAATGCCTACAACGATATGGAGGTTCTCGGTCAGACTATCGATGATGCTGCCGGTGAGGCGATAGATAAGTGTGCCAAGGTGTTGGAGTGGGGCTACCCAGGTGGTCCTGTTGTAGATAAGTATGCCCGCCAGGGTAATCCGAAGGCTTTCAGCTTTGCTGAGCCACATATCCCTGGACTGAACTATAGCTTCTCTGGCTTCAAGACCAGTTTCCTCTACAGTTTGCGCAAGTGGGTAGCTGCTGATCCTGATTTTGTGGAGAAGAACAAGTTTGACCTGGCTGCGAGCATTGAGTTCACCATCGTGGATATCCTGATGAAGAAATTGCGTATGGCAGTGAAGCAGACAGGAATCAAGCATGTGGCTGTGGCTGGTGGTGTGAGTGCCAACAATGGTCTCCGGAATGCTTTCCATGATCATGCCAAGCGTTTTGGCTGGACCATCTACATACCAAAGTTCAGCTATACCACAGACAATGCGGCTATGATTGGTTGTGTAGGTACATTCAAGTATCTTGATGGCGATTTTGCCACCATCGATCTGCCTGCATATAGTAAAGTAACATTTAAATAAATAAGAATTCTTATGGAATTTGAAACAAAGATATTAAGCAAGAGCATCCAGGAGATGCTCTATAACAGTGACAAGACAGTGGGCACAGCTGAGAGCTGCACAGGCGGTCGTATCGCCGAAGCGCTCATCTCTGTGCCAGGTGCCAGCAATTACTTCAAGGGTGGTGTGGTAAGTTACACCAATGAGGTAAAGGAGAATCTTCTCGGAGTGAGCCATGAGCTTCTGGAGGAGAAGACTGCCTTCTGCGAGGAAGTAGCCAAGGAGATGGTGCTTGGTGCCATCAAGGCCCTGAATGTTGATTTCGCTATTTCGGCAACAGGCGTATCGGGTCCTACAGGTGGTACTCCATCTGCGCCAGTAGGTACAATCTTCGTAGGCTTTGGTAGCAAGGATGATGTTCGTGTGGTGAAACTCACAGAGGATTTCGGTCGCGATATCAATCTTGCAATTGCCACAAATACAGCGCTTAAGGGTATGCTCGATTTCATGAAAGAACATGCTGAAGACTTGAAAAAAGAGGCATAAAATGCTAATTTAAAGCCATAAAGTATTAATAATCCTTAAAAGAGAGCGTTCTTTTAGGGATTATTTTGTTATTACCGAATTATTTTGTAATTTTGCACTCTGTTTGGAATAGGTATCAATTAACGAATTACAAAATTAAAGATAGAAATGTCTAAAATTTGTCAAATTACAGGTAAGAAGGCACAGTTAGGTTGCAATGTGTCTCACTCAAAGCACCGTACAAAGAGAAGCTTTGACGTTAACCTCTTCAGCAAGAAATTCTACTATGTAGAAGAGGGTTGCTGGATCAGCCTCAAAATCAGTGCTGCTGGTCTTCGTCTTATTAATAAGGTAGGTCTCGATGCTGCTTTGAATCAGGCAGTAAAGAAGGGCTACGTAGATTGGAAGGACATTAAAGTTATAGGAGAATAAATATCATGGCAAAGAAAGCAAAAGGTAATAGAGTACAAGTTATCCTCGAGTGCACTGAGCATAAGAACAGTGGTATGCCAGGTACAAGCCGTTACGTGACTACAAAGAATCGTAAGAACACTCCTGAGCGTCTTGAGTTGATGAAGTACAACCCAATCCTTAAGAAGATGACTCTTCACAAGGAGATTAAGTAAGCTCGCTTACAAGTTTATAAACAAATTTATCAATTTTAATAGACTATGGCAAAGAAAGCGGTCGCTACCCTCCACGAAGGTAACATGGATGGTCGCGCATACACAAAGGTTATCAAGATGGTTAAGAGCCCTAAGACTGGTGCTTACGTTTTCGATGAGAAGATGGTACCAAACGAGGCTGTTAAGGATTTCTTCAAGGACTAATCTGATTGCATAAGCATTCAGACTAGCGTTCTCTTGGAGACTCGCATAAATACAATAAGGTCGCAATACCCTTTCAAAGGGTATGCGGCCTTTTATGTTTTTGTTACTGAAGCTGTTTTTTGCGTATGAGTATATATTTCTTTCTTTTTTCTTTTGCTATTTCAAAATAAAAACGTAACTTTGCACAGAATAAGTGAAATATCCGTTTTTGCAGAAAAGGGGATATATATAATGTTTTTTAAGAAGAAAGGAACAAGATAAGATGCCGTTAAGATTACCGGATAAACTTCCAGCTATTGAGCTGCTGAAGCATGAGAATATTTTCGTGATGGATGAGAGTCGTGCGCACAGTCAGGAAATCAGACCGCTGAAGATTTGTGTGCTCAACCTGATGCCGCTGAAGATCACGACAGAAACTGATTTGGTGAGATTGCTCTCCAATACGCCTCTGCAGTTGGAGGTTTACTTCATGAAGTTGAAGAGCCATACTCCAAAGAATACGCCGATAGAGCATATGATGATGTTCTATAAGGACTTTGCGGAACTGTCAAAGCAGAAGTTTGACGGTATGATAGTGACGGGTGCTCCTATCGAGACGATGGAATATGAGGAGGTGGAGTATTGGCCGGAAATCCAGGAGATATTCAATTGGGCACGTACCCACGTTACCTCTACGCTGTATATCTGCTGGGGTGCGCAGGCTGGACTCTATCACTTTTATGGTGTTCCAAAATATCAGCTTGATAAAAAGAAGTTTGGTATCTTTCCTCAGAAACCGCTTGATCCGTCACTCCCTATCTTCCGTGGCTTTGATGACATCTTTAATATGCCACACAGCCGCCATACAGAGGTGCGCAGGGAAGACATCGAAAAAGTGCCGGGACTGGATATTATCGCAGAATCTGCAGAGAGTGGCGTGAGTATCGTGATGGCGAGGGGTGGACGCGAATTCTTCGTAACTGGTCATCTGGAATATGCGCCTAACACGCTCGATAAGGAGTATAAAAGAGACATGGGCAAGCGAGACGACGTAGAGTTGCCTGAGAACTATTACTTCCATGATGATCCGAATGAGGCTCCTTTGGTAACATGGCGTGCCCATGCCAACCTGTTCTACAGTAACTGGATCAACTATTACGTTTATCAGGAAACTCCTTATAATATTGATGATATTCAATAAGGTTATTGATGATATCCAATAAGTTTGGAGTTGTAAAAAGAACTAAGATAGTTTAGGAAATGAATGATATTGAAGCTAAGAAGAAAAAAGAGATACACTTGACGGAGCTGGAACTTCTTGCCCCAGCCAAGAATCTGGAGTGTGGAATTGCAGCTATCGATCATGGTGCCGATGCGGTGTATATAGGTGCACCCCGTTTTGGAGCCCGCGCTGCTGCTGGCAACTCACTGGAGGATATTAAGAAACTCTGTGATTATGCCCATCAGTTTCGTGCCAAGGTTCACGTGACGGTGAATACTATCATCTATGAAAACGAGATGGAAGATACGCTGATGATGATTGGCGAGTTGGACCGTATCGGAGTGGATGCACTCCTGTTGCAGGATATGGGTGTTCTCTGGGATGTAAGAGCCAATCATCTCTGGCATCGTGAGTTGCATTCCAGCACGCAGTGTGATGCCCGTTCTGCCGACAAGGTTGCCTGGCTGTCAACGCTAGGATTCGATAGAGTGGTCCTTGCCCGTGAACTTTCTCTTGATGAAATTAGGGAAATCCACAGGAAAAATCCTTCTACGCAGTTGGAGGTCTTTGTGCATGGTGCGCTTTGTGTCAGCTATTCGGGTGTATGCTACGCTTCGGAAAAGTGTTTCGGTCGTTCTGCAAACCGTGGTGAGTGTGCTCAGTTCTGCAGAATGAAATTCAATCTCATAGATTCCAATGAGAATGAAATAGAGCATGAGCGTCATCTGCTGTCATTGAAGGATCTCTGCCAGATAGATCATCTGCAGGAACTTGCTGATGCGGGTGCAACTTCTTTCAAGATTGAAGGACGCCTGAAGGATGTAAACTATGTGAAGAATGTTGTGGCTGCCTATAGTCGGAAACTCGATGAGGTGGTAGCTGCCAATCCGGATAAGTATTGTAGAGCATCATTCGGTCGTGCTATCCATACTTTCCAGCCTAACTTGAACAAGACATTCAACAGAGGATTTACCAACTATTTCCTCAATGGGCGACAGCCTGACATCGCTTCTTTTGATACACCGAAGGCGATGGGCGAGTATGTTGGTAAGGTCAAGGAGATAAGAGGTAATGTTTCCTTCAACGTGGCGACAGTGGCAAGTTTTGCCAATGGTGATGGTCTCTGCTTTATCAATGACAAGAAAGAGCTGGAGGGATTCCGCGTAAACCGTGTGGAAGGTAACCGACTCTATCCGCTCCGTATGCCGGAGCATCTGCGCCCAGGCATGGCTCTCTATCGTAATAATGACCAGGCTTTTGAGAACATTCTATCAAAGAAAACTGCGAGCCGCAAGATTCCTCTCCACATCAGAATTACGCCTCAGTATTCTGAATCCGGTGCCCTTCAGCAGGTTTATATAGAGATAGGTGCTTCGGTTCATGTTCCTCAATTGCTCACAATGACTACGGAAGGTTTTGTGGAGAAGCATCTCGCCTACAAGATTGACGAGTATTCTTATGAGTTTGATGCGCCGCTGGAATTGGCAAGGCGTCCGCAGGGTGATAACATCAGACAGCAGTTGAGCAAGATGGGTAATACGATATTTGAGTGTGATGAAGTTGTTCTGGCAGGAGATCTTGAGAATTATTTCATTCCAAACAGTGTGTTGTCTGAGGTTCGTAGAGCTTTGATTGAGAGTGCGACAGAAGGTATTCAGAATATTGTAGATAGATCCTTGGCGAAAGGCGTGATGGAAGAATTATTCTCCGCACCTTATCAGTTGAATCAGGTGGGTGAGCATAAGATGGATACGTGGAAGTTTGTCTGGCAGCCAGATTATGCTAAGTGGCCTTATCTGTATAATATCGCTAACCGCAGTGCTGAGCATTTCTACAAGACTCATGGCATGACGTTTAATTCAACTGCATTTGAGCTAGAGCAGCCTAAGGGAGAATCGCTCATCATGCAGTGCCGCCATTGCATCCGCTACTCTTTGGGCTATTGTGTAAAACGAGGAGGCAAGAAGCCGCAATGGAAGGAGCCTCTGTTCCTGGAGCTGGGTGATGGCAGAAGATTCCGCTTGGAATTCAACTGTGCGCAGTGCCAGATGAATGTCTATAGCACAAAATAATAACGAAACGGGGTTCGCAACCCCAAAATGAAGAATGAGAATAAAACTGATGATAAAAATGATGGTATGTATGTTGGGCATCTGTTTGATGCTCAACAGCTGCTATCATCGTCATAACTCCCATCAGCAGCATGCAGCCATGCTGGAGTACAGTGATCGTCAGTTGGATTCTATCTCATTCTCTACCACCCACCATTACACCAACAAATATAACTTTATGGTGTTTAAGGATTCTATCCACTTGATGCGACAGCAGCCTGAAGAATTAGTGAGTGGTCTTTCGGTAGATTCATTCTCTGTCAAGAAGAACCAGCTTCTGGTTGTGACAGATATCCGTATGGTGCCACAAGACAGCATAGATTCTGTATGGGTGCAGCTTGCTACTGAAGATAACAGGTTTGGATGGAGTAGGGAATCGAGATTGCTTCCTCAGGTAGTACCGGATGATCCTATCTCTGAATTCATCATGACTTTCAGTAATGTCCACTTGCTTATTTTTCTCGTGGTCATTGTAGTCATCACATTGGCTTATCTGGTAAGAAAGGTATTTCATAGCAATGCCAAGATTGTGCATTTCAATGATATTGATTCGCCGTATCCTCTTGCTCTTGTGCTTCTGGTATCTATCTCGGCAGCCTTTTATGCCTGGATTCAGACTTTTGAACCAGAGATGTGGCGACAGTTCTATTTCCATCCGTCATTGAATCCTTTTGCAGTACCTAAGGTGTTGGGAGTATTTCTTGCCTTGGTATGGAGTATTCTCATTGTAGGACTGGCATGTGTCGATGAAGTTTATCATCGTCTTCCGTTTGGTGAAGCCCTGTTGTATCTGGGCGGTCTGGCAGGTGTATGTGCGCTTGATTATATCATTTTCAGTGTTTCTACCTTATATTATATAGGCTATATCCTGCTGGTGGCATACATTTGGTTTGCCATCAAAGCCTATCGCAGGGGGAATTCCTAATAAATAAGGATTCTGGGTGCCAGGAAAAAGCAGTACCTTTGCACCCGTTATGAAAAAAGATATAATTAATAGGAAAATGATTGCATTGGCGCTGGCTTCTTCTGTTGCGCCAATCTCCTTGTGGGCTGGCACAAGCAATGTCTTGTCCCTTGATAATAACAAAGTTGATAATACTGATTTCAAAGTATTCACTGATAGCAGCAAGGTTTTTGATATAGACGAGGTGGTTGTGGTTTCACAACCGAAAGAGAACTTTCGCCTTCGCCAGCAATCACTCAGCAGTACTTCTGTTGGTGGATTTCAGATACAGAAACTAGGCACCCGCGATTTGCGCGAGCTTTCTAGTTATATCCCTAATTTTGTGATGCCTAACTATGGCAGCCGTCTTTCCAGTGCTATGTATGTGCGTGGCATTGGCAGCAGAGTGAACAGTCCTGCGGTAGGTATCTATCTGGATGGCATTCCGGTATTGAGCAAGTCTGCCTTCAATCTTCATCATTATCAGACTTCCCGTATTGATGTCTTGCGTGGACCTCAGGCTACTCTCTATGGTCAGAACACAGAGGGCGGACTGGTGCGTATCTATTCCCGCAATCCGTTTGAGTATGAGGGCACAGATTTGAAGTTGGGTTATGGTTCCCGATATTATCGCAATGTAGAGCTGGCTCATTATCATCGTATCAATGACCATCTGGCGTTTACTGTAGCAGCTTTCAATGATGCACAGAAGGGATTCTTCAGAAATACGAATACCGGCAGCAGAGCCGACAAATATAATGAGGCTGGAGGAAAGATAGTGCTGAAGGCAAAGCTTAACAGAGGATGGAACGTAGATCTTCTCGCCAACTATCAGTATGTTGACCAGAATGGTTTCCCTTATGGCAAGCTGGATTTGGAGACAGGCAAGGCTGCGCTTCCTTCCACCACCTTCGACGGAACCTATTTGCGTCATTCCTTTATCTCGGGTGTTACCGTAAATCATACAGGGGCAGATTATAGCTTTGCTTCTACCACGAGCTATCAGTATCTGAAGGATAAGATGAATATGGATCAGGATTATCTTCCTACCGATTATATGAGCATCCTGCAGGAGCAGCTTCAGAACTCGCTTACCCAGGAATTTACCTTGAAGAGTAATCGCGCTGTGGGTGGTTTCTGGAATTGGACCGCGGGTGGCTTCTTCTCTTATCAGTGGCTGAAGACCAATGGACCGGTCTTCTTCAATGAGGGTATGACCCAGCCTATCGGCAATGCTATCCAGCAGCAGATGTATAATGCGATGCTCAATGTGATGGCACAGAAGATGATGGAAAAGGGTATGCCGGAAATGGTTGCCAAGGCTGCAGCTGCCAAGGCTATAGAGAAGGCTGGAGGCGTATCCATGAATGTGAATATGGGTGCACCGGGTTTGTATCATACACCCCAGTGGAACCTGGGATTCTTTCATGAGAGCAACTTCAATATCACGGATCGCCTTACTGCCACCTTGGGCTTGCGCTATGACTTGATGCATACTGCCATCCATTATGATGCCAGTGCCTATATGCAGATGAGTGCCAATGTAATGGGAAAGAAGGCTACCTATGTCTTGGATTCTTCGCTGGATCATGAGGTGAGTGACGATTATGGCCAGCTTTTACCGAAATTCGGACTTAATCTGAAGATTGATGAGCTGGGCAGTAATGTGTATGCCACTGTAAGCAAGGGCTATCGTGCAGGTGGATATAATATCCAGATGTTCAGCGATGTGCTACAGACCGAACTGAATGCCAATCGTAATCAGGCAATGCGTGGGGATTATCATATTCCGCATACCGAGGAGGATTATCAGCGTATTGATAAGACCATCGCCTACAAGCCGGAGACTTCCTGGAATTATGAGGCAGGTGCTCATCTGAATCTCTTCGATCACATGCTGCACATCGACTTGAGTGCTTTCTATATGAAGGTAACCAACCAGCAGCTCTCTGTCATGGCGGGCAATTATGGCTTCGGACGTATGATGGTGAATGCCGGAAAGAGTCACAGCTGTGGTATTGAAGCAGCTTTGAGAGGACAGCTTTTCGATGGTAAATTTGATTGGGCAATGAGTTATGGTTATACTCGCACCAAGTTTGATAAGTATGTGGATGGAGAAGGTGAGGATGCCGTGGACTATAAGGGCAAATACGTTCCTTATGTGCCACAGCATACAATGGCTGCGATGGCAGACTATCGTCTTACCGACTGGCTGACCCTCGGTGCAAACGTGAATGCACAAGGCAAGACCTATTGGGACAATGCAAATACTTACTCCCAAAAGCTGTATGCGGTTTTGGGAGCACATATTGATTTGAATTTCAAGGCTTTCAATGTAAGTTTCTGGGGTAGAAATCTCACAGACACCAATTATAATACCTTTGCGGTAGATAATTCAGCTACAGGCACGAAAGAATATTTTGCCCAGCGAGGCAATCCTTTCCAATGTGGTGTGGATGTGAGATTCCATTTCTAGTAATCGCTATTCGTTATTGTCGTATCCGTCTGGGATTTTCTTTCCCAGAGCGAGTGCGGCAATGACTTTAGCCCCCGATTTTTCTAGTTTTTCAGCAAATCGAACAATTGATCCTCCAGATGCGATAATGTCATCGAAGAGGATCACTTGTTTTCCCTGGAAGAAAGTTTCGTCTATATGAAGTGTATCCACTTCATCTCCATCCTCATCCTTTGTCGTTGTGAAGCTGAATGCGTTGTAGGCATTCTGCATACCTGTTGCCGCACATACCTGTTCGCTGAACTTGCGGAATCTGCGCTCAGTATGCTTTCGGGTTGAGGCTGGTAGGCAGACCAGAGTGAGTTGTGAAAGAGTAGAGTGTGAGTTTGTGGCTCCCTCTTTTTCAGTGAATACCGCCTTTAGGAAAGAAGACACCAAGTCGATGGCCTTATCGACAGCTTGCTGATGGTCTATCTCGGTAGTGAGTTCCGAGTTACCCTTGAAGTTGACGATGAGGTCGCGCTTTTCCCATTCTTCTGCTGAAAGCTCGAAAGTGCCGAATGCGCTGAAAGCAGCGTAATCTACTAGCCAATTGTAGTGAAGGCCATTACTGAGGCAAGGCCATGATGCGATGTTAATGCTTTTTTCTGCCATAGACAAGATGTTTATAATCGTTCTTCTTTATAGTTTTCTTGAATAGATATTGATTCCGTTGTCTTTATGGATCAGTAAAGATCAGTACAAAAGTATGAATATTTTTTGAAATATCGGCACAAAATAGCTTTTTTTTTCATTTTAGGCTATTTTTTAGCAGATTCTACTTTGATTTTAACAAGATTTCTAGTAACTTTGCACCCCGAAACCTGATAGGCTTCACGTTTATGGTATGAATAATCATGATTTTTTAAAAATACAACAAATGACGAGAAAAACAAAAATGCACGAGTTGCGCGACTACATCATTATCGGTCTGGCAATGGTAGAAGGTAGTATCGGACTCAATTTATTTCTCCTCCCTAACCATATCACGATGGGTGGAGTAGGCGGTATCGCCTCTATCTTCTGCTGGGGATTTGGCATTCCTGCTTCGGTCACTTATCTGGCGCTCAACGTATTTTTGCTGTTGATTGCATTCCGTATCCTGGGTTGGAAATTCTGTGCCAAGACGATTTATGGTGTAGCTATTTTTGCAGCGGTGACTCGCTTCATAGAGATTCATACGGTAGGTATGACGCCTTTGCTTCACGATCAGCCTTTTATGGCAACAGTTATCGGTGCCTTCTTCATGGGAAGCAGTGCTGGATTGGGGCTTGGATGTAATGGTTCTACTGGAGGCAGTGATACGGTGGCTGCAATGATCAATAAGTACTATAACATTTCTCTGTGACATGCCATTATGATTTGCGACTTGCTCATCATTACCAGTTCTTATCTTGTGCTTCGCTCCTGGGAAATGGTGATTTATGGTTATGTGTGCCTGTTCGTTGTTTCGCTTACTGTTGATCATGTTGTCAACGCCATGCGCCGTTCGGTACAGTTCTTTATCATTTCTGACAGGTATCTGGAGCTGAGTGCTGCCATCAATACGACAGCCGAACGTGGATGTACGGTAATGGATGGTCATGGTTGCTATAGCGGCAAGGATGTTCACATGCTCTTTGTGCTGGCTAGACAGAGTGAATCGCAAAAGATATTCCGCCTGATTGATGAGATTGATCCTACTGCATTTGTGAGTCAGAGTTCTGTAATCGGTGTGTACGGTGAGGGCTTTGATAGATTTAAGGTGAGCAAGAAGATTTCCTTGTCTAAAAAATAAGTTTTAAAGTATTCAGATGAAAGTTATGTTCGCAAGTATGCAATGAGTATTCTCATACTTGCGAACATTATTTTTTGGGGGCAGGTACTTGCTGATACCGTCCTGTTTGTTTTTACTTCTTTCTTTCTGTTTCCTTGATGTAGCCATGTCGGTAAGCATAGAGAAGTTCCTGGAGATCTTCTATCTGCTTGCGTAAATCCTGACCGATATCTGTATCTGCCACGAGCATTCTTCGATTGCTCATTTCTACAATCTGGGTGGTACTCTTGATGTCGGTACCGCGTGTGATGGCATCCTCGGCACTTGTGAAAGGTTCGTGCTGTACCAGTTGGAAACCGCGAGAGTGATAAACCAGGGTGTAGCCTGCTATACCCGTCTCGTTATGGTAAGCTTTGGAGAAGCCACCATCAATCACCATCAGCTTTCCGTTTGCCTTGATAGGATTCTCTCCCTTTAAGGTTCGTACCGGAACGTGCCCGTTGATGATATGGCGATTTTCTCCCTTCAGCCCGAAGGCATCCATGATATGGTCTATTACCTTCTCGTCATCACGCAGTTTGAAGTAGTAGCCCTTTTCCTCTTTGTGGGTCTCCTTGTCGGCGATAAAATATCGCTCGAAGGTTGCCATCTTGCTCTTGTCGAAGAGTGGACTGTCTGGACCGCACCAGAGATAGAGGAAATAATCTATGGCATACTGTTTCTCGTCAGGGTCGGAATCCTGCTGGAATGCCGTGCGAATCTGCATTCCTGTATGATGCATCAGCTCCTTGCCGCTATACTTTTTTCCAGGATAAATCTCTACCTCTTTCAATGTTCCGTCTTCGTTGAGTGGGCAGGATGCATGGAAGAGCAGGTTATTGTTGAAGATGGCATACATGCAGCCATGCTGCAGCATGGTTCTGATATGCTTGTGCAGTTTCTCGCATACCATAAACGAATGGTGCAGCTTCTGCATCAGGATTTCTTCTTCCTCGCTGAGCTTGTTCGGATTCTCCGTATCGATGGTAGGGAAGTGGCATGTGGACATTTCGTATTCCTTGTCATCAATCTCTACGGTTCCCTTTTCGTAGTTTACATGCTCAAAGAGACGCCTGTCGTCCATTTTCCATTCAGGATGCTTGGCGATGAGCTGACCTTCTATCTTGAATTGTATCACGGCAATAGCCTTGTGCATCAGAGATGTGAGACGCTTGGTCTTGTCATCCATTTCGGCTGCACCACCCGTCATCTTTGGCATGAATTCCTCGCATGGATCATCGTCGTAGGTATCCATAGCAAAGGTTGCCAATGGAATGAGGTTGATGCCGTAACCCTCCTCCAGCGTGGCGAGGTTGGCATAGCGCAGCGACAGTCGGATGACATTGCAGATACAGGCATCATTACCGGCTGCGGCTCCCATCCAGAGTACATCGTGGTTGCCCCATTGGATATCCAAACTATGATAGTGGCGCATCTTGTCGAGAATGATGTGTGCTCCTGGTCCGCGATCGTATATGTCACCGAGTATATGAAGCTGGTCGATGGCGAGTCTTTGTATCACATTGGCAATGGCTACAATGAAATCGTCAGCACGGCCTGTTGAGATGATGGTATCTACGATGACGTTCACGTATGCAGCCTTGTCGTGATCTTCCGTATGCTCGTGCAAAAGCTCCTGTATAATATAGGAGAAATCGCATGGCAGTGATTTGCGCACCTTGGAACGGGTGTACTTGCTTGACACATCACGGCAAACAGCCACCAGCTGGTGAAGGGTGATGTGATACCAGTCGTCGATATCTGCTTCCCTTTGCTTTACCTGCTCCAGTTTCTGTTCCGGATAGTAAATCAGGGTGCAAAGTTCACGCTTGTCCAGTTCACGCAGGGTATTGCCGAAGAGTTCGTTCACCTTACGCTTGATATTGCCTGAAGCATTCTTGAGAACATGCAGAAAAGCCTCATACTCACCGTGAATATCTGCGAGGAAATGCTCTGTGCCTTTCGGCAGATTGAGAATAGCTTGCAGATTGATAATCTCCGTGCTAGCCTCAGCTATGGATGGAAACGACTGTGCGAGTAACTGCAGGTACCGCATGTCGTGATTGATATCATACTGTTTCATATTCGTAATCCTTAATGTTTGCGTCATTGTTTGCGTCAATAATTGATAAATCTAATGTTTACTGCTGAAACAACATTTCTGTTGATAAGTTATATTTCAGATGCAAAGTTACAGCTTATTCTTGAAAATAAAAAATCTTTCGGCATATTTTTTCGGAAATATTTTGTAGTTTCACTTTTTTGCATTACTTTTGCAAACGTGTAGGATGATAAGGCTGGCACTGGCATCGCTTTCTACCGGGCTTTAATCCTCACTTTCATATAAAATAAGATAATATCAATTATTCAATAAACTAGCAATATGAAACAGACAATTTTGGTAACTGGCGGCACTGGTTTTATCGGTAGCCACACAACTGTAGAGCTGCAGCAGGCAGGCTACAACGTAGTAATCGTAGATGACCTTTCAAATTCAAAGATTGAGGTTCTTGACGGTATCGAGAAGATTACGGGTATTCGTCCAGCTTTCGAACAGGTTGATCTTCGTGACAAGGCAGCTACAGAGGCTGTGTTCCAGAAGTATCCTGCTATCGAGGGTATCATTCACTTTGCTGCCAGCAAGGCTGTAGGTGAGAGTGTACAGAAGCCTTTGTTGTACTACCGCAACAACCTGGTTTCGCTCATCAACTTGCTTGAGTTGATGCCAAAATATAACGTTAAGGGTATTATCTTCTCTTCTTCTTGCACCGTTTACGGTCAGCCTAAGCCAGAGAACTTGCCTGTAACAGAGGAGGCTCCTCATCAGAAGGCTACTTCTCCTTATGGTAATACCAAGGAGGTGAACGAGCAGATCATCGCAGACTATATCCATAGCGGTGCTAACATCAAGAGCATTGTCTTGAGATACTTCAACCCAATCGGTGCTCATCCATCTGCAGAGATTGGTGAGTTGCCAAACGGTGTGCCAAACAACCTGATTCCTTACGTAACTCAGACTGCTATGGGTATTCGCAAGGAGCTCACCATCTTCGGTAACGATTATGATACTCCTGATGGAACCTGCATCCGCGACTACATCTATGTAGTTGACCTCGCCAAGGCTCACGTTTGCGCTATGGCTCGTGTACTCGACAAGGAAACTGAACCAATTGAGTATTTCAATGTTGGTACAGGTAATGGTAACTCTACTCTCGAAATCGTAGAGACATTCGAGAAGGCTACTGGCGTGAAGTTGAACTGGAAGTACGGTCCACGTCGTGAGGGCGATATCGAGAAGATCTGGGGCGATTGCACCAAGGCTAACGAAGTTTTGGGCTGGAAGGCTGAGGCTAAGCTTGATGACGTCTTGGCTTCTGCCTGGAAGTGGCAGCAGAAGCTCCGTGCCGACGGAATCATGTAATTTACGGTTAAATATATATAAAAAGAAGGAACTTGGCATCTGGAATGATGGCAGGTTCCTTCTTTTTTTATATCTTTGCAGGAAAGTATTTTTTAACGTAAAAGAGCAGGAATATGAAGAAAACTATACTTACCATATTGATGATACCAAGCATGATGTTTGTTGTGCCTATGGCTTCTTCGGCGCGGACTGGTGCTGAGGAAATGATAGACATGGATGTGCAGGAGATTTCCTTGACTTATTCTGGAGGCGTGATGCATATCACCGGAGCCAACAATCAGATTGTTGTCATCTACAATCTGGCTGGTGTCGCCGTGAAGTCTTTCAGGGTAGAGGGACATGACAAGCGCTTTAACCTTTCGCTCTCCGACGGTGTCTATATCATCAAGGTAGGAACCTCCTTTACGAGAAAGATCCTGGTTAGACGTTAACTGTTGACTTCTTTTATCATTCATATTACGTTTCGTGAAAATACTTAGAATTTTGCCATTCCTGCTCTGTTGGGTCATTCTGTCGTGTAAGCAGCATGAACCCAACGAAAATCAGAACTTGACGTTGGAATACTATCAGGAGCTGGTGAACCCAAATTATGCAATCAATTCTAAAAAGGTAAGGGGATTGATGGACAGCTTGATGAACAATGATTCGGGTTCTACTGTTGCCGACTTGCATACCAAGAGATATTATCGCAATCATGGAGAATTCCTTTGGGTTGATCGTCATGGAATAGATCATCGTGCAGATACGCTGCTGACCTATCTGCAGAAGGTGGATGAAATGGGATTCAAGACTAAGCATTTTTATGTGAATCAGATTACGCAAGATCTGGAAAGACTTCACAACTTGAATCTGGGAGAAGGCAACGAGGATATCAACCATGTGATGGCTCGTCTGGAATACAGGCTTACCAAGTCGTATTTGAGATATGTAGGCGGTCAGAGGTTTGGATTCGTCAATCCTTCATTCATCTTGAATCGTCTGGACAGCATCGATCCCAATCCATACGATTCCATCAGGCGACCTGTGAGATACCGTGGCCTTTTTGATGTGAAGATGCAGCATGCCAGTGATGCTTTTTTTCATCTTGCTCTTCAGCAGTTGAGAAGTAGGGTGGAGGTTGATGGCGAAGAAACTGAGAAAAGCAGATTGGCGGCATTCTTGAAGGATGTTCAGCCAAAGTCTCCTTTCTATTATACGTTGCAGGAAAAATTGAAGTCGGAAGGTCTTGACAGAAATCAGAGAATGAAGATTCTTGTGAACATGGAGAGATGCCGGTGGAGGGAGGCAGACAGTCCTGCCAGACATAAGAAGTATGTGCTGGTTAATATACCATCTTTTCATCTTTATGCCATAGATGAGCAGGATACGCTTGCGATGAAGATTGGATGTGGCTCTACCAAGACCAAGACTCCGATACTGAACAGTTATATCAAGCGGATGGATCTGAATCCGAAGTGGTTTGTGCCTCGCAGCATCATGCTCAAGGATATGGTGCATCATGCAGGGAATCCGGCTTACTTCAATGCGCGCAATTACTATATCTCGGATCGGTCAACGGGCAAGGAGGTAGATCCGGCTCAGGTTACAAGAGCCATGTTGCTTTCCGGTAAATATGGTGTGGTTCAGCGTGGTGGAAAGGGAAATTCTTTGGGAAGAATCATTTTCCGTTTCGATAATAACTTCTCTGTCTATCTGCACGACACATCAAGCCAGGCTGTTTTCAGCCGTGAAGACAGAGGCGTTTCGCATGGATGTATAAGGGTAGAGAAGCCTTTCGAACTGGCTAAATTCCTGCTTCATGAGAAAAACGAAAAGCTTATCCGGCGAATCAACTATTCGATGACTGCCGATTCTCTGAAGATTAAGAAATTAGTGGTCGGGTCTGTAAAGGTGGAACCGCAGATTCCTCTCTTCATCACGTATTACACGCTTTATCCATTTGCCAAGGGGGTGGTAAGCTATCCCGATGTCTATGGATTTGATGGTGTGATATTCGAGCAATTAAAAAAATATCTATAGCCGGAAAGTAGGCTTATAATAAGAATTAAAGAATTAGTTTTATTAATTTAGTAAACTTCATGATACTTAGTGATACAGAACTGGTAGAGATGCTTCGGGAACCACGCACCCGGCGAGAAGGATTCGCAGTGCTGGTTAAGCAGTATAGTGAAAAACTATACTGGAAGGTGCGTCGTATCGTGCTCAGTCATGAAGATGCTAATGATGTCCTTCAGAATGTATTCATCAAGGTTTGGAGTAATCTGCAGAATTTTCAGGGAAAGTCTTCGCTTTCTACTTGGCTTTATCGCATTGCTATCAATGAATCACTTGATTTCCTGAGAAAACAAAAACTGGCAGATAAGGTAAGTGCCGATGAAGATGTTTCCGTGGCATCCAGGTTGATGAGCGACGAATATTTTGATGGTGATGAAGTGCAGACCAGGTTACAGGAAGCGGTGGCAAGGTTGCCTGAAGTGCAGAGAACGGTATTTAATCTTAAATATTTTGAGGAAATGAAGTATTCTGAGATTAGTCAGATTCTCAATACCAGTGAAGGTGCCCTGAAAGCTTCTTATCATCTGGCAGTGAAAAAAATAACAGAATATTTGCATCTGTTTGATTAAACCTTCTGCGATGTAAATCGTCTATAAAAGTAAAAGAACAAAGGAATTTGCAATATGATGAACGAAGAGAAAAAAATAAATGATATTTTCGGCAAGGAAAACCATTTCAAGGTTCCTGAAGGTTATTTCGATAACTTCGCAGAACAAATGATGGCAAAGATTCCTATGCAGGAATTTGATTCTCCTGAAGAAACGGATAAGAACCGTCAGGAGAATAAGGCTAAGTTCATGCATTTAAGCCTCTGGAGGCGTTTGCCTCTCAGAAAGATTGCTGCCGTCTTAGCCGTGACAGCTATGTTGGGTGGCGGTGTGCTTTACCAGCTTCAGCAGGCAGGGAGAAAGCATCATGCATTGGCGCACAACGAAACTCCTGCCATTGAGAGTTCACACGTCACAGACGGGGAGGATGCTGCCTTTGAGCAGATGGCTGATTATACAATGATGGACACTCAGGACTTCTATGCACAGCTTGTGGCAGAGAACTAATGTTGAATCTATTTAAAAAAACACGTATAAATGAAACAAGATAATAACAGTAAGCATATAACAAGACGTCTGATCTTGGTTATAATGGCAGTTATTGCGATGACGATGATGGGAATCTCTTGTCATGCCGAGAATTCTCAAAGGCAGCGTCCGCCATTTGACCCGAAGCGTTTTGAGGCAGAATTGGAGCAGTATATCACAATCCATGCGAGCCTCACTCCGCAGGAAGCAAGTAAGTTCTTCCCGGTTTACCGCCAGATGATGAAGAAGATGCGTTCTTGTTTTGAAGAGATGCGTAGGTATCATTTCGTTAATCCGGCAGACGAGAAAGGTTGTGCTGAGGCTATCCGCCGCCAGGACGAGTTGGATATCGAGATGAAGCAGTTGCAGCAGGAATATCATAACCGGTTTATGTATATCCTGCCTGCCAGCAAGGTGCTTAATGTCATCAAGGCAGAAGAGAAGTTCCATCGTCAGGCGTTCAAGAGAGCCAGACAGTGGTGCAAAAATCCCCCCAAGCATGTGAAAAGATAATGTATAAAGTCGCAAAGGTGTTATTTATAGTAACATTTTTGCGATTTTATTTTGTTGTTTCCCCAAATTATAGTAACTTTGCACATCAGAAACAAAAATATATAATATAATAAGGTATGTACAGAACACAAACTTGTGGAGAGCTTCGTCTCTCTGATGCTGGCAAGGAAGTTACACTTGCCGGATGGGTACAGCGCTCAAGAAAGATGGGTGGTATGACATTCGTTGACTTGCGCGACCGTTATGGTATCACACAGTTGGTTTTCAACGAGGCGGATGATAAGGCCTTGTGTGATGCTGCCAATAAGCTGGGTCGTGAATATTGCATCCAGATCAAGGGTACAGTTAGTGAGCGGCAGAGCAAGAATCCTAAAATGGATACAGGTGATATTGAAATCCTGGTAAAGGAGCTGAATGTGCTCTCTCAGAGTCAGACTCCTCCTTTCACTATCGAAGATAATACTGATGGCGGTGATGATATTCGCATGAAGTATCGCTATCTCGATTTGCGCCGTCCTGCGGTTCGCAAGAATATGGAGTTGCGTCATCGTATGTGTATCTTGATTCGCAACTTCCTCGATTCACAGAACTTCATGGAGGTTGAAACTCCTATCCTCATCGGTAGTACACCAGAAGGTGCCCGCGACTTCGTTGTTCCTTCTCGTATGAATCCTGGTCAGTTCTATGCTCTTCCACAGAGTCCACAGACTCTGAAGCAGCTCCTGATGGTAGCAGGTTTCGACCGCTACTTCCAGATTGCCAAGTGCTTCCGTGACGAGGACCTCCGTGCAGACCGTCAGCCTGAGTTTACTCAGATCGACTGCGAGATGAGCTTCGTAGATCAGGATGATGTTATCGATCTTTTCGAGGAAATGGCTCGCCATCTCTTCAAGGAGATTCGTGGTGTAGAGCTTCCTAAGCTGGAGCAGATGACATGGCATGAGGCTATGCGCCGTTTCGGTAGCGATAAGCCAGACCTTCGCTTCGGTATGGAGTTTGTAGAGTTGAAGGATGCTTTCACAGGCAAGGGTAACTTCTCTGTATTCGATGAGGCTAAGTATATTGGTGGTATCTGTGTTCCTGGTTGCGCTGACTATAGCCGCAAGCAGTTGAACGAGTTGACCGACTTCGTAAAGCGTCCACAGGTTGGTGCCAAGGGTTTGGTATATATCAAGTATAATGCTGATGGTACCGTGAAGAGTAGCATCGATAAGTTCTACTCTCCAGAGGAGCTTGCTGAAATCAAGACTGTGATGGGTGCCAAGGATGGCGACCTCGTTTTGATTCTGAGTGGCGATAATGCCAATAAGACTCGTGTTCAGCTTTGCTCTCTCCGTCTTGAGATGGGTGACCGTCTGGGCTTGCGTGACAAGAACGTGTTCAAGTGTCTCTGGATTGTTGACTTCCCTCTCTTCGAGTGGAGTGATGAGGAGCAGCGCCTGATGGCAACACACCATCCATTCACTATGCCAAATCCTGATGATATCCCATTGCTCGATGAGCATCCTGAGCAGGTTCGTGCCAAGGCATACGACTTTGTCTGCAATGGTATTGAGGTGGGTGGAGGTTCTCTCCGTATCCACGATACTCAGTTGCAGGAGAAGATGTTCGAGGTCCTCGGTTTCACACCAGAACGTGCTGAGGCTCAGTTTGGCTTCCTGATGAACGCCTTCAAGTATGGAGCACCACCTCACGCAGGTCTTGCTTTCGGTCTTGACCGCTTCGTGAGCATTATGGCTGGTCTCGACAGCATCCGCGACTGCATCGCATTCCCTAAGAATAATTCAGGTCGCGACGTGATGCTTGATGCTCCTTCAGAGCTGGATCCAAAGCAGCTTGATGAGCTGGAGATTAAGCTTGATTTGAAGGATTAATGATTAATTGCACCGTATTTATCTTGATGTAAGTCAAAAAATGCGGTGCAACCACTTGTGTACAAGCACTTTTCTGCTTTAAAATGCTAAAATTTAAATTATTTTTTTTAATTTTGCATCAGAATAATTAAGGAAATGCTTACGAAACAAACATTTCTCAGAACAAATTATTACTAAAGACATGGTAGAAAAGAAAGCAACAACTAAGACAGCTGCCAAGAAGACAGCTACTAAGAAGGCTACAGCAGCTAAGACTGCTACAGCTACAAAGAAGACTTCTACAGCTAAGAAGGAAGTTATCTATTTGACTGCTGAGAACGCAGGTTTCCGTGCTGGTGATGTTTACCAGGCATTGGCTGCAGCAGAACAGTCTCTCTCTTTGGAGGAGATTGCAAAGCAGGCAAAGATTAGTGTTGAGGATGCTATCCTTGGTATCGGATGGCTCTTCAAAGAGGGTAAGATTAAGGAAGAGGACAACAAGGTAGCTCTCGCTTAAATAAGAACCTTAAGAGCCGCAGTTTCTTAACTTAGTGGAAGAAACTGCGGCTTTTCTGTTTTTTATTTGCTCTTCTTTCTGGTCACTCTTTTTGCTGTTCTCTCTTCTTCCTGTTTGCTCTTCTTCCTATTCACTCTTCTCTGTCTTTATTTAAATTTCTTTTCACCATAACCATCTAGCATTATTTATATGAAATTAGAACAAGAAATATTCAGCGTTTTGGTACAAGCCGGCAGTCAAGGTCTCAAGTTGGAGAAGATTGTCCGTCATGTTTATAATTCTTGTAATTCGATTTTTACCCCTCTAGATTATAAATATGTGTATGGTTTTGTTTCTCAGTATCTTATTAAGAATTCCAAGAATCCAAGTTCTATCATAGAGAAAGGCAAGGGATATGGAGTTTATCGTATCAACTATAAGAGTTCGGCTATGCAGCAGCTGATGCTTGATTTCTCTTCTGCCTCTATACAGAAAGAGGATGATGACAGCGAGAACAGCAAGCAATCGCAGGAGCTTGATCTCTTTGGTAATTGATAGAAGTAAGGTTAGTTATCTAACGAAGTTAGTTGCGTGGTCTAACGAAGCTATGTAAGTTATCGAAAGGAGCAATAGAAGTTGTCTGAAGAAGCAATGGAAGTTGTCTGAAGAATTAATTCTTGTTTTCGGGTTCGTAGGCTTTTCAAACCGCACAACAGCTGTTGTGCGCTTGCATAACAGCTGATATGCGCTTGCACAACAGCTGATGTGCGAGTGGAACACACCTGTTGGGCACCAATTTATTTGATTGCTTTTTTATTGGGGGGAATCTATCTGTTTGTTCGTATTATATTTGTATGATGAGTAATGGAAAGAGCATTTCTATCAAATGCATTTCTATACTTTAGATTTAGTAATAACAAACAATTTTAAATAACGGACAAATGGCTAGAAGATATTTATTAGGTTTTGATGTTGGATCAAGTTCTGTAAAGGCATCTCTTACAGATGTAGATAGTGGTGAGATTGTTGCTTCTGCATTCTATCCTGATCATGAAGCACCTATCATGGCAGTAAAGACAGGATGGGCTGAACAGGATCCGCAAATGTGGTGGGACAATGCCAAGTTGGCTCTCAAGAAGATTATGGTGGAGTGTGGTGCCAAAGGTGAGGATATTCTTGCTATCGGTATTTCCTATCAGATGCATGGTCTGGTTTGTGTGGATAAGAACCAGCAGGTTCTGCGTCCATCTATCATCTGGTGCGATTCCCGTGCAGTTCCTTACGGCGAGAAAGCGTTCCATGATTTAGGTGAGGATCTCTGCTTGCGTAATCTGCTCAATTCTCCAGGTAACTTTACCGCTTCCAAACTGGCGTGGGTCAAGGAGAATGAACCTGAACTTTTCGATAAGATAGATAAGATTATGCTCCCTGGTGATTATCTGGCAATGAAACTATCCGGTGAGGCTCAGACTACTATCAGCGGACTTTCTGAAGGTATGATGTGGGACTTCAAGGCAAAGAAACCAGCCAAGTTCCTGCTTGATTATTTCGGATTCGATGAGAGTATGCTCGCAGATATTGTTCCTACCTTCTCTGTTCAGAGCGTAGTCTGCAAGGCTGCTGCCGAGGAACTTGGCCTGAAGGAGGGAACTCCTATCTCTTATCGTGCAGGTGACCAGCCTAATAATGCTGTCAGCCTGAACGTGTTCAATCCTGGTGAGATTGCCAGCACCGCAGGTACTTCCGGAGTTGTCTATGGTGTGCTCGGTGAAGTCAATTACGATCCAAAGAGTCGTGTCAATACCTTTGCACATGTCAACTATACAACGGAACTTGACCGCTTGGGAGTGTTGCTCTGTATAAATGGTACTGGTATCCTGAATGCTTGGGTACATCGTAACATCACGCCTGATGTAAGTTATGCAGATATGAATGATATGGCAGCCGGTGTGCCTATTGGCAGCGACGGTGTGAAGATTATTCCTTTTGGAAATGGAGCAGAGCGCGTATTGGAAAATCGTGAAGTGGGCTGTTCTATCCGTGGATTGAGTTTTACCAAGCATAATCGTGCCCATGTCGTAAGAGCTGCACAGGAAGGTATCGTATTCAGTTTCTGCTATGGTATGGAGATTATGCAGCAGATGGGTATGGATGTCAAGAAGGTTCATGCTGGAAAGGCAAACATGTTCCTCAGTCCTCTGTTCCGTGATACCCTGGCAGGTGTGAGTGGTGCAACCATCGAACTTTACGAGACCGATGGTAGTGCTGGTGCTGCCAAGGGAGCTGGTATCGGTGCAGGTATCTATAAGGATCACGATGAGGCGTTTGCATCTCTTAAGAAATTGGCGGTAATTGAGCCTGATGAGGCAAATCGCAGTGCTTATCTTGAGGCTTATGCTGACTGGAAGGCTGAACTTGGTAAGCTCTAGTTTTTGTATTGATACGGGAAGTGTTCGAAAAAACGAGTTTTTCCCAAAATATGGTAAAGGATGGAATAATTTTCCATCTTTTATTTGTTTATACCAATTATTTTTATTACTTTTGCGAAATATTATATAAAAAGTATAAATATGGCTCATAAAAATAATCATTTAGTAATCATGGCAGGTGGAGTAGGCAGTAGATTCTGGCCTATGAGTACCGTGGACAAGCCTAAGCAGTTTATTGATGTCTTAGGAACAGGTCGTACACTTTTACAGCTTACATTCGATCGTTTTGAGGGTGTTTGTGACCCGGAGAATGTTTGGGTAGTAACCAATAAAAAGTATGCAGCCTTGGTTCACGAGCAGTTGCCTGAGATTCCTGAGGGTAATATTCTGCAGGAACCATGCAGAAGAAACACAGCTCCTTGCATCGCCTATATCAGTTGGCGAATCAAGGAAAAGGATCCTCATGCTAATATTGTTGTGTCTCCTTCTGATCATATCGTTACCAATGCCAACGAATTCAGAAGAGTGATAACATCTGCCTTGAAGTTTACTGGTGAGACTGACAGCATCGTTACTTTGGGAATGAAGCCTATTCGCCCAGAGACTGGTTATGGCTATATTCAGGCTGATCTTCGTACCCCTTCTGCTCGTAACAAGGAAGTCTTCCGTGTTGACCATTTCAAGGAGAAGCCAAATTTGGAGACTGCTACTCAATATATTCAAGACAAGAGTTTCTTCTGGAATGCCGGCATCTTCGTGATGAGTGCCGCAACCATCGTCAATGCCTTCCGTGTTTACCAGCCAAGCATTGCCAAGATTTTCGAGAGCATGCGCAGTATTTATGGTACAGACAAGGAGCAGGCTGAAATCGATCTGCGTTATCCTGAATGCGAGAATATCTCTGTTGACTATGCCATCATGGAGAAAGCGGAGGAAATCTTTGTGATGCCTGCCGACTTTGGATGGAGTGACCTCGGTACATGGGGAAGCCTCCTGGCACAGAGCCATAAGGATATGTATGGCAATGCGCTGATAGGTGATAATATCCAGATGGTGGAGTCTAAGAACAATATCGTTCATACCATGAATGAGAAGAAGGTTGTTATCCAGGGCTTGGATGGCTATATTGTTGCAGAGGAAGACGGAACGCTGCTTATCTGCAAATTGTCTGAGGAACAGCGAATCAAGATTTTCTCAGGTAGTGAGAAGTAATGATTGATATCTATATATACAAAAAACTCTCCATTGAAGGTTGAACCTCAATGGAGAGTTTTTTGTATATATGTGCTTCTGAAAGAAGTTTATTTCTTCTTGATACCCTTATAGGCAATAAAGGCTACGATGACTACAGCCAATGCCAAGATGACATAACCAATCTCGTGGCTATATTGTACTGCCTGCTGATAAACGTCATGAGTTGTCTTATAATCAGTGTATTCGTAGATACCCCAACCGATGGCTGCCAATACGGTGTTCCATACACCTGCACCGATAGTGGTGTAGAGCAGGAACTTACCCACGTGCATTCCTGCCAATCCTGCAGGAATACTGATGAGCTGGCGAACGGCTGGCACCAATCTTCCGAAAATGGTAGAGGCAGCACCATGCTTGCGGAAATACTCCTCAGCTACTTCCACCTTCTTGCGGTCAATCAGGCACATGTGACCGATTCGGCTGTCTGCAAAACGATAGATGATAGGGCGACCTACCCATTTAGCCAAATAGTAGTTGATGAGGGCACCAAGGTCTGCACCGATGGTAGCAAACACGATGACCAGAATAAACGACATTCCGCTGTTTGGATCCATAGCTTTCCAAGCTGCAGGTGGAACAACCACCTCAGATGGGAAAGGAATGAAAGAGCTTTCGATTGCCATAAACAGTGCAACCACCCAGTAATTCAAGTTATCCAGAATCCAAAGAAAAAGATCTGCTGTATTCATAATTATTAATTATATTACTTATTCTGCTTTGCCCAGGTATCCTTCAATCCCACTGTCTTGTTGAATACTGGCTTCTCATCTGTTGTGTCGAGGTCTGCCATGAAGTAACCGATGCGCTGGAACTGGAGATACTCTCCCGGCTTCTTGGTTGCAGCATACTCCTCTACATAGCACTCCTTGAAATCGTGGTAGCTCTCTGGGTTGAGCAATTCACGGAAGTCGCGATCGTCTGCAGATGGGTTTTCGATGGCGAAGAGACGGTCGTACTCGCGTACTTCTGCCTTTACGCAGTGGTCGGCAGATACCCAGTGAAGAGTACCTTTTACCTTGCGGTTGGCACCTTCCATGCCGCTCTTGCTGATAGGGTCGTATTCTGCCTGAATCTCTGTGATGACACCGTTCTCGTCCTTGGTGCAGCCTGTACACTTCACAATATAGGCATTCTTCAAGCGAACTTCCTTTCCAGGAGTCATACGGAAGAACTTCTTCGGAGCATCCTCCATGAAGTCGGCACGCTCAATCCAGAGATTCTTTGAGAAGGTAATGGTATGTGTGCCATCTGCCTCGTTCTCTGGGTTATTGATTGCCTCCATCTCCTCGCTCTCACCCTCAGGATAGTTGGTGATGACGAGTTTCACTGGGTCGATTACAGCACTTACACGGCAAGCCTTCTTGTTCAAGTCCTCACGAACTGAAGCTTCCAGAAGAGCCATATCATTGAGGGCATCGAACTTGGTATAACCGATGCTGTCGATGAACATACGGATACTCTCTGGTGAATAACCGCGGCGACGCATACCGCAAAGTGTAGGCATACGAGGATCATCCCATCCATTTACCAGATGCTCATCTACCAGAGTATGGAGCTTACGCTTACTCATTACTGTATAAGTGAGGTTCAAGCGGTTGAATTCAATCTGGCGAGGACGGTTATCGTTCAATACGTCATCGCTGCCATCCATCTCCTTCAGGAAGTCAACGAACTTGTCGTAAAGTGGACGGTGAGGAACAAACTCTAAGGTACAGATAGAGTGGGTAACACCCTCGAAATAGTCGCTCTGTCCGTGTGCGAAGTCGTACATTGGATAAGCGTGCCACTTGGTACCTGTACGGTGGTGAGGAGTCTGGATGATGCGGTACATGATTGGGTCGCGGAAGTGCATGTTTGGATTAGCCATGTCAAGCTTCGCACGGAGTACCATACTTCCTTCTACAGCCTCAGGAGTGTTCATTTGCTCAAAGAGGGCAAGGCTTTCCTCTATCGGACGGTCGCGGTATGGGCTGGCAGTACCAGGGGTAGTAGGAGTACCCTTCTGAGCTGCAATTTCCTCTGCAGTCTGCTCGTCGATATAAGCATGTCCCTTCTTGATCATCCATACAGCAAACTCCCACAACTTCTCAAAGTAGTCTGAAGCATAATAGATGTTGCCCCACTTAAATCCGAGCCACTGGATGTCTTGGAGGATATTTTCTACGTATTCGTTGTTTTCCTTACTTGGGTTGGTGTCATCAAATCTGAGGTTGCAGACACCCTTGTATTTTTCGGCTACACCGAAGTCCATGCAGATGGCCTTGGCATGACCGATGTGAAGGTAGCCGTTAGGCTCTGGTGGGAAACGGGTCTGGATGCGACCAGCGTTCTTACCTTCCTTGAGGTCTTCCTCTACCAACTGTTCTACGAAAGAGATGCTCTTTGTTTTCTCCTCGATTTTGTTTTCTTCATTAATTGCCATATTCTATAGAATTACTTTATTATTTTCTAAAACCAGTATTTTTCTCGTTTGATGGTGCAAAGATACAAATTTTATTATAAGTACGGAAATTCTTTGGCTCGAAATTTAAGAAGAAATGTAGGAAAGTAAGAAAATATGTTTTCTGAGGGGGAAAATATAGTGAATAACAGTTAAAGAAAGCGTCCCCACATACAAAGAAAGCGCCCCCACGTGGTGTGGAGGCGCTCAGCTTATGATGAATATGTATCAGATGGAAGAATTACTTCTTCTCTTCTACTGCCTTTCTGTAAGTCTCGTTCTTAACGATGAGAGTTCCTTCTTCTGTATCAACAGATACCATGTCTTTTACCTCTGAATCGAGACCCTTGCGGATGAGGTTGATGTTGGCAGATGGACCCTGTGGCTTGACATCCATATCCCACTTGAAGTAGTCCTTGTCAAGACCTGTGGTCTTTACTGTGAAGTCTGCGTTGACAGTAATGATACGCTTTCCGTCTGCACTCTTGTATTCACCAGCAACAGCCTGCTGGAATGCTGAGTCTGTAACCACCTCTTCTACCTGAGTAGCAGGGGCAGCAGCTGGTTTCTTTTCTGTGCATGCTGTGAAGGCAAGCATACCCATGGCAATAGCCATCAATGTAAGTTTCTTCATAATCTTGATCTTTAAATTATTGATGTTTTGAAAATATTACTTTCTTTAGGATGTGAAAAGCATGATCAGACTTGTAGCAAACATTGTTGCTATACTGACCAGTCCTACTGATATGGGGAGATAATTATACTGGATTTTTTTCTTGCCGTTCAGAAACTCCTGAGTGTATGATCTTGCCCAACGGTTATAAGCATAATATACAATCGATGCCATAACGAAGCCTATAAGAAATCCTACCAGCAAGTCTCCAGGATAATGTACTCCCAGATAGGCACGGGAATATGTTACCAGTGCAGCCCAGAACGCCAGGAATATACTCAGCTTTCTGTTTCTTACCAGATACATGGCGAATATGGCTACTCCCCACGAGTTGGCGGAGTGGGAGGAAGGAAATCCGTATCTGCCGCCCCGGTATCCATTAACCACGTGTACCATATAGGAGATGGAGTTGGCCGGGTTGCTTGGGCGGAGACGTCCTACCAATGGCTTGAGTAAGCCTGATGCAGTCTGGTCACAGAGCAATACAAGGAGCGCTACTGCTAGAATAGTGACTATCGTTACCTTCCAGTGGAAATTCTTAATCATCACGAAGATGAACGCTGCATAAAATGGAACCCATGTGAATCGGTTGCTCACCAAAACCATAAAGTAATCGAATAGTTCGCAGTGCATGCCATTGAAAAATAGCAATATTGCTGTGTCTATCTGTTCCATATAATGAATGAGATCTAGCATAGTTGCATTAACTATTTTTGTTGATATTTATATTCTCGTTTTTACTATCATTCAATATTTTGCCTATTTTTTAGCTAAGTCATCGTATAGCTTCTGGAGATAGGCTTGACCTCGCTTCAGATTAAAGCCTTTATCGCCTTTGTCATATACGATTCGCTTGGCTCTGTTGTCGTAGATGAGCGAGTTCTCTTCTGAAACAATGCCAAATGCATCGTTCACCGCAAAGAATGCGAATTTAGGTGTGGCATCACTCATCATGTTCTTACTGAAAGTGAATTCCCTGTGCTCTACTCCCAACTGACCGAGCAGGGTGGCTGCAATGTCATGCTGTGAACCGATGATGCCCACTTTCATAGGGCGCGAGATGGCTCCACCTGCCAGGATGAGTGGAATCTGGTAACGGCTACGGTCGTGGTCGTTCAGCTGTTCCTTATATCCTCCTACATGGTCTGGTACAAACACGATAAGCGTATTCTTCCATCTAGGCAGTTTGCGGTATTCCCTGACGATAGCACCCATTACGCTGTCGGTGTAGGCGAAAGCATTTAGACGCTTGTCTTTCAATCTGTGATAAGGCACCTCGAAAGGCTCGTGGCTGCTGGAAGTTTGCAATATCCTCAGCATAGGATGCTTCTCATTCTGCTGTGCCTTGATGTCTTCTATCATTTTGGCTGCCAGAATATGGTCTGGTACACCCCATTTGCTCAGCTTGTCTTCTATCGGGAAGTTGGCATCAGAAATGATATGCTGATAACCCTGAGAAACAAGATAGGAGCGCATATTGCAGAAATCTGCATCTCCACCATAATAATAGGTGGTCTTGTAATTCTTGTATTTCGCCAGGTTGCGGGCTATGGATGGCAACTGGCTAGTCTTGCGTGGATAGCGCATGATGCTGGTTGTGGGCTGTGCAGGATAGCCGCTCAATATGGAAACCAAACCTCTGTCCGTGCGGAAACTGTTGGCATAGAATCTTGTAAATAGAATACTCTGCTGGGCGATGGAATCCAGGCATACGGCTACATCCTTGTATGAACCCATGGACGGCATGATGTCGCTGGCAAAACTTTCCATAATGACAATGAGAATATCAGGAGTTCCCTTTTTGAAGGTTGCCTCATTGAGCAAAGGGTAGGTGTTCTCGTCGCTTGTACTTGTCATCGTCGCAAATATCTTGTCAGCCTCTTTATCCTTCATGAAGCGATACTGTGAGGCGAAGTCCTCCTGGTGAGTAATCGATTCCATGAGGCTGAACAGCGGATTCACGGCTGAGTGGTTCAGATAGGCGTTCTGGCTGTAGTATGCCTGTCCCGTGTTCATCGTAGAAACGGTGATGCCACCTCTGATAGGCAAGAAGAGTAAGCCTGTGAGCAGGAGGAGTATGATGGATGTACGACCACGATGGCGGTCGAAGTCATCGAATCGATTTCTTTTACCACTTCCGAGTCTTCCATATCCGTAGCCGTAGCGACTGTATTGCTGGCGTTTCTCGCCTCGCATTCGCAATGTGAACCAAACTCCAATGGTCAGAACAATCAATATGACAATTGAAAGAATCACTTGCCAGATGCTTACACTGGCGATGGCATCAGCCGGTGAAGTGAAGAAGTAGAAGAGTGGAGTACTATCCAATGGATACTTCCAGTATGGATAAAGACTTGTGTTAAGCAGGAAGCTGCAAGTGATGAAGAGTGAGGCAATTATGAAGTAGATGTTCATAATTGGTTTAACCAGGTCTCTTTTCAGCCATACCACGGCAATGGAAAGTAAACCTGGAATCACAGATAAGTATCCTGCCATCGATAAATCGAGTGGAAGTCCATGCCAGATAACAGCAGGCAACTCCGTGAAGATATTGTCGACAGGTTGTGTGGCAGAACCCTTTTCCAAAAAGAGGAACAGCGGCTTCTGCAAAACAAACAATACTACAAACGTAGCATAAGTCTTAACAAACCATATAATTTGCTTCATACGAACGTTGAACTTTTCAATATTTAATGTTTAAAATTTCTATATTAATAATGTATCTGTATGCAAAATTAGGAATAATTTTCGAGATAGACAATTATTTTTATAGTTTTTTTTAAAAAAGTGCCAAAAAATTTGGTAGTTTGATATTTTTGCCGTACCTTTGTTGTATTAATTTATTACGCATTATGGCTAAGTATAACATTCAACCCAAAAAAGAGAAGTCAGCGAGATATCAAACCTTGCTGAGTGAGGAGACTAAAGACCGCCTCCGTGATGAGATTATCCGTCTGATTGTAACGGAGAGAAAATACAAGGATCCTGAGTACAACTCTAAGAAGTTGGCTGAGGACCTGAGCACGAACTCTCGTTATATTTCGGCAGTGTGTGCAACTCGATTCCACAAGAATTATTCAGAGTTAGTTAATGATTATCGTGTAAACGATGCAATGTCGCTTCTCACAGATAAGCGCTACGCAAAGATGAGCGTGGAAGATATCAGTGAGATGGCTGGATTCAGCACTCGTCAAAGTTTCTATGCAAACTTTTACAAGCGTTTGGGCATAACTCCACGTCAGTATCGCCTCGAACATTCACAGCCAAAGTAACTGCGTCTTATTGAAGCAATACCGCTCATATAAAAATGGCTGTACAGGACAATTTCTTGTACAGCCATTTTTATTTTGTATTACAATCTATATTCTCTGGAATTTAAGAGAGATAATCATCTGACTTTATTTCCTAAGAAAATGCTTGAGCACCTTACTGGTTGTATTCTTTGATATCTGGCGTATCGCCTTGTCTCTGATCTGGCGCACACGCTCTCGCTTCAGCTGCAGGTCTTCTGCTATTTCTGCCAGTGTTTCATGTGCCATTCCTATACCATAGAACTTAGAAATGACTATGCGGTTGCGTTCTTCCAGTTCTCCAACGCAACGTTCCAAGTCGTTGAGCATCTGGGTGAAGGCTGTATTGTCGTCTGCTGGCTGGGCATCTTTGTTGATAAGGATGTCGAGTAGGGTGTACTTGTTTCCCTCACTGATAGGGGCATCGATGGAAACAGCTTTTGTAGCATTGCGTGGAGCATGCTTCTTCTGATCCTTTGGTACACGATAGAGTGCTGCCTGCTTGTCGATTGTCTGCTGCATCGCCTTGCGAATGAAAGGGGATGCATAAGCCACAAACTGCGAACCGCGTTCGGCATCGTATTTTTGAGCTGCCGTGAGCATCGCCAAAGTTCCTTCGCTAACCAAGTCATCGAAGTCAACACCATTACCACGATAGTGGTTGGCTACCGATTTTACGTAGTTGATGTTATCGCTTACCAACTTATTGATTTCTTTCTCTGTCATATCTCCTTTGGGTCTTTTAATTCATGAATGATGTTTTTGATGCAATTTTCTGCCGAGAGAAACTCTTGCGTGATTGCACAGTGTGCTCTCTCTACTGCAAAAATACAGAGAAATATTTGAAGAAACAAATTTTGCTCCCAAATATTTCTCATTTTAACATTCTGCAATACCTATTTGCATAGTCCGGCGTACGGGCAATACTCGCAGCGTTTCTTGTCGCTGGTAGGGCGCAGTGGCAATGCAGGATTGTAGATGTCGGCTATCAGACTGCGGAGATGCGTCATGAAGTCTTCTTCATACGGTGCAATATCTTCTATCTTTTCCCTGCCTAGTTTAAGGGTTGGGTCGTAGTCTTCTGCCCCTGCATTCTGTATAAACAGCAAGCCTGGTGACACGGGTTCCTGTGCAGAATTGTATCTTTTGCTGTTCTTGATGATCATCGAGTAGAGGAAAGCCTGCAGATAATAATCCGTATGCTTGCTCAGTGCCTGGGGAGTTGCCGAGAACATCTCATCTATATCCTTGGGATGTGTGGTCTGTGCTCTTCCCGTCTTGTAATCGATAACTCTGATGCGTTCCGAGATGTTCGATATAGGAGATATGGCATCCAGACGGTCGATGAAACCACCAATCTTGAACTGCTTTTCGCCTCTGCTTGTGTTGACTTTCAGTATATCTGAAACTACCAGTTCCATACCGATGATGGTAAATGGTGTCTGGCGCCTGTCTATGGAGATGAGCTGTCGCAAATAGCTGGCTATTACCTCTTTGTTGATGAGTTGCAGACCGTTGTATTTCGGATGATAGTCGTTGTTGCCTACCTTGAAGAGTTCTTCTCTGAAGGCCTGATCTACCAGTCTATCTACCAGCATCTTATCCTTCATAGCCTGATCCAGGTTGTCTGCTGTGATGACGATTGGGCGGATGAGCTGCTGCTTTCCTTTCTCATCAGTCTGGATATCGCTCTTGCTGGCAAAGCCATAGTAGAAAAGTTCGGCTGCCCGATGGAAAATGTTTCCGAAGATGCGGTTATCTACTTCGTCTTCATCAATTTCATCCGGTTCCAGCAATCCCTTTACATATTTATAATAGAACTGCTTCTGGCATCTCTGGTATGTATTGAGAAAAGTAGGTGTGAGCATTCTTACGTCGTCAAGTACCTTCATAACTTCTTCAGTCTTTGGCTCCTCGTCGTATGCCGGGCGAAGGGGTTTCTGACCAGCGATGAGGGTCTTGCGAACGATAGGATGCTGACTTTCTACCATCAGCTGGAGCATGAATCTGCTCATTTCGCCCGATTGCCCATCTTCCGTAGCATTGTTGTAGGTAAGCGTGATGTCGTGGGCACGCTGCAACATACTGTGGAAGTAGTAGGCAAAGATGGCTACCTTGTTTTCTACGGTGGTGAGACCGTAAGCCTTGCGCAGGGAGTAAGGGATGAATGAAGAATCGTTCACGCCCTTTGGTATTTTGCCTTCGTTGCAGGATAGAACCAGAATATGATCGAAATCGAGGTTTCTGGTTTCGAGTACACCCATTACCTGTATTCCTTCTGCCGGCTCGCCATGGAATGGTATGCTTGTGGTCTGGATGAGCTGCTGTATCAGTCGCTCCAGAGTGATGGGATCTACCTCAAGGTCACCGGATGTGATGAGTTCCTGCAGGCGGTTGAGTAGGGTGTAGGTTCGATAGAGTGATTCGTGAAATAGCGGATCATTCAAATCCTTCGCCTGGGTTCCTATCATGCGCAGAATATCAAGCAAGTAGCTGATGAGCTGCTTGTTGTAGCTGCTTTGCGTGGCTTCTGCCGTCTGCTCTTCCAGGTTTCTGAAAAGCAGAGAGAGTCCTTCGTCTCCATCCATGCTGAGGAAATCGCGCGATGGGTAGAAGCGTTTCTGTTCTTCCAGCTTTTCAAGCAGGTCGGCATATCGAGAGCTGATGAATCTCGTATAGGGATGGCGCAATGCTGTAAGCACATAATGAAGACGGTAGGTCTCGCTATGCTGTGGATGACCTGTTCCCTGCAACTGGATGAGCTGCTGGATGAGACTGTAGAAAGGTGTTTGCTGCAAAGGATAGCCTATCGTGATATTGACGCTTTTCACCTCTTCCGGAAGTGAATGTATCACACTCTGCAAGAGGTTTTCATCGCTCAGTACGATGGCAACATTGCGCCCCATCTTGTAGCGGTTGTGCTCCTTGAGCCAGGCGTTTACGTATCTGGCCTGGATGTTCTCTGTTGGTGCAGATATGTAGGTGATATCCTTGTTCTTCGACATGTTGTCGTAGATGTCTTTCTGCGGATAGCTGGCAAGTTCGTTGGGATAGTGCTTCAGATACTGACGGATGTAGTGGCCGGCTTCATTTTGTCCCTCCATATAGTACTTGTCGTAATCCCAGTAGAAAAGGGCCTTGCCCTGTTTCATCAGTCGGTCGCATAGTGTCTGCTCTACGATCTGCATCATATTGAAACCGATGAAGAGATACTTCTTGTAATGGAAGTCTATATCTGCATCGTTTACTACCTTGCGATAGAGCGCACCTTCATAAGCCAGTTTCTGTTCGGCCAGTTTCTGGTTGAATCCTACGTAGATATCGTAGAAATGTGACCATAACTGCAGGAATCGCTTCTTCAGTTCTGTATTGTGATCATCAGAGAAATTGCTGAAGAATTTCTTGATCATTGCTTTCTGATAGTCTGTGAGATAAGAAACATCGTCGAGTTCATGGATGTCACTCAGATTGGCAAAGAGCAGTTTGGCATCTACCATGTTCTTATCTACATCGTCAAAATCGGCAAGAAGGAGCTGCCCCCAACCGTAAAAGTGGTCGAGGGTCTCATCAATGCCTGTGCATGCTACGAATACCTTGTGCAAGTCGCAGATAGACTTGATAGGGTCAGCAACCTTCAGGTCGGAGTGTCGGCGGAAGAGGTCGCTGATGGTGATGTATGTGGGAGTCCAGATCGGCTTGCCGGCCAATTGCGCCAGATAGGTATTGAGGAAGAGCGCTGCACGTTTGTTTGGAAAAACCACAGCAATGTCGCTCATATTGGTGCCGTATTTTGCCAGCATATCCTGGGCTACTGTTTTCAAGAATGCTTTCATTGTATATTGTTTTTTATTATCTTTGCATTTCTTTTATTCTTCTATAATACTTCTTCTATTTTGTTCGGATAAACATACCAGAGGTAGCCCTTGACATGAGCGTGTCCCATACTTTCGAGCAGCTTCATATAGCCTTTTATCTGGTCGTGGTATTCCGGCTTCGGTTTACCGAATTTGAAATCCACCACCACGGTTTCGTGCTCATCTTTCATCACTCGGTCTGGGCGGTGCTCTACCATATTCCCGTTCTTGTCTGTGCTGATGATGGAACACTCATTGAAAACCTTCCATCGGTCAGAGAACCAGTCGCTTACCTTGTCTGATTCCAGACGTTTGCGAATCATCTTCTCAACTCTCTCGCGCGAAATGTTTTCATCGTAGAGAACTCCATCAAGTTCCAGCTGTTTCAGTGCTCCTTCTATATCATCTCTTGTGCGGATGGTAGAGAAGAGACTGTGCAGTACTGTACCCATCTTGATATAGAATTTCTGCTGCTCTTCCTGTTCATCTCCTTTGATGAGGTCGCGGCTCTTGTTACTCTGTCTGAATTCTGGCAGCTTAGGCGAAACATTGATGTCTATGTGCATCATTTCTGCAGGCATCGTAAAGACATTTCTGTTGATTTTCATGTCCATTACTATTTTTTGCTTCGGTACCACCGGTTCGCCATATTTAAAGATGATGTCGTTGGTCTTGCTATCTGTACTGATGCCTTCCAACTCTACATTTACCGCGTCGGTAAGCATTTCGTATGCTTCTTTCTCTGCATTTTGCTTCAGCTTCTCAGCAACTGTTTCCAGTGATTTTTCGATGATTCCCGAACGGTAGGCGGTAGATGCGCGTTTGCCGAAGACATAGAGATTATGACTGGCTCTGGTGAATGCCACATAGAGCAGGTTCAGATTATCTACGATGTTCTGCAGATGCTCGTGATGGTAGTCATTTTCATAGATACTTCCTTTCATCTGTTTGGCACTGAAATCTACAGGTACCAGAGGGAGTTCGTTGTAAGGAGCTTCCTGAGGGGTACACCAGATGGTGTTGGCTTTCTCCAGTTGCCAGTCGCAGTATGGCATGATGACATGGTCGAATTCCAGTCCCTTACTCTTGTGGATGGTGATGAGTCGGATACCCTCGATGCCGTCACTATGAATGCTTTTTTCGTGAAGATTGTTTTCCCATTCCTGGAGAAACGCCTCGATGTCGCTGCTGTTGTCTGTCAGGAAGGAATTCAACTTGTCGTAGAAGGCACATACGTAGGCACTTTGCGCTTTCATATCTTCTATCTCGCCAAGGTGAAGTTCCGTGAACAATTTTTCGGTCAGGTCGAGTAAAGGCATCTCCTGCAATTTCTGTCGATTCTCTGTGATCAGTTCAACCACCTTTTCATCATTCAGATAAGTATGGGCAAACTTCAAGAGTGTGGCGCGGGCAATATCGTTGGCAGGGTGTGTCAGCAGCTTCAGGGCTGTGATGAGTATTTGTACTGCCTGCGAAGCGTCGAGACGGAATGCCTCGTCTGAAACCATCTCATAGTCTGAATGCTCCATAAAGTATGCTGCGATATCCTGGATGGTGCGGTTGTTGCGCACGAGAATTGCGATATGATGGGTTGGAACACCACGTGCAGTCAACTTATCTACTGTTTGCAGACAGAGTTGCATCATGCGGTCTTCTTTATTTTCTGCATCATTTTCATCGTCCTCTTCCTGTGTCTTGAGGAGTCGCACTTCAACATATCCCTGAATCTTTTTCTTCTCCGGAACTTCCTGTTCTACATCGGCATAGGCAGTAAGCAGTTGCTTGGCTGTTTCCGGTATCGTTGCTGCCAGTTCGTTATATTCCTGCTGGGCAGCTTCAACGAAGAAGGCATTGTTGAAGTTGATGACATTGCGGTCTGAGCGATAGTTGGTGGCAAGGGTCTCTACATCCAGTTGTTTCTTCGGATTGTCAAACTGATCTTCTATGTTGTTGAGAAGTCGCCAGTCGCCCGAACGCCAGCGGTAGATACTCTGTTTTACATCTCCTACAATCAGGTTGCCTGCATCTTCTCGGCTCATCGTTTCTTCCAGCAGCACCTTGAAGTTTTTCCACTGTATGGTGCTGGTATCCTGAAACTCGTCTATCATCACGTGGTTCAGCTGGGTACCGATTTTCTCGAAGATGAAAGGTGAGTCGCTGCCTTGGATGAGTGAGTGAAGTAATGTCTGTGTGTCGCTGAGCAGGAAGCGGTTAGCCTCCTGGTTCATTTCTCTCACCTTCTTGTCTATGCTGCCCAAGAGGCGCAGCTGGTTGAGGTGCTTGATGGTGAGGTTGGCGCTCTTGTACATTCTTTCAAGCATATGGCGATGCTCTTCCGAGAACTGGAGGATTGGATAGAGAGTATTCACCACATGCTGATAGAGTGGAGAATTGTTCTTGACTTCCGACTTCTTGACCCAGTTTTCCGGACTATCCATACATTTATCTAAAGTCATGTTGCTGACGTCATCGTCTCCGTATTTTCCATTTCTCAATTTATTGAAGTAGCTCCAGATACCCCTTGTCTTGTTGTTGAGGTCATCAGCCGAATATCCTTCCTCTTCCAGCGCATCGAAAAAGGAAGATGCGATTTCTTCGAATTTTTCTTTAGCCTGGTTTCGGGTATCCTTCATCTTGTCTTTGAATGCTTCGAAGAAGCCTTCTTCTTCCATTCGCTTTGACAGCTCGTCGGCGTGCTCCTTGTAGTAATCACGGAAGATGTGTTCACCGAACGACTTGATCTGGCCGATCACATTCCAGCTCTTGTCGTCTGCGATGTTTTCCTTGATGTAATCCATGATCCAGAAAAGCAGTTTGTCGGTGCTTTCCAGGCTTTCTATCAGTTCATCCACAGCTTGCTGTTCCACCTGATAATCGTTCAGCCCGATACGCAGGTTGGCTGTGAGGTCGAGTTCTCGTGCCAGATTTCGCAAGACACTCTGAAAGAAGGTATCGATGGTTTCTACTCTGAAATAGTTGTAGTTGTGGATGAGCAGGCGCAAAGCCTCTTCCGCATTCTTTCTGATCTGTTTTTCCGAAAGATGGGGGAGTGCTGCATGTATCTGTACAAGATACTGATCTGATTCGGGAAGCTCGTGGGCAATGCCATAGAGCTGTCCGAGAATACGCAGTTTCATCTCTTCTGTAGCCTTGTTGGTAAAGGTTACAGCCAGGATGGTGCGATAGGCGTGGGGATTGTCTATCACCAGGGTCATGTATTCGCGGGCAAGGGTAAAGGTCTTACCCGAGCCCGCACTTGCCTTGTAAACGGTGAGTTGTGATTTCATATATTGTTCTTTTTATTTCTTGATTGATTGGGGAATATCCCGTAGCGGATTCTACCAGTTTCTGAAGAGTTCGAAGCCGAAGCGGCAGCCTACGCCATCAAACTTTCCCTGTCTGAATGCTGCGAAGAAGCCGAGCGACATCAGACGCGTGCTTACACCATAGCCCCATTCTGTATAAGGGTAGAGGTGTTTTACCACCAGACCGCTGGTATAGAGTCTTTCTGATTCTACATATCTGCCTATCAGCGGAAGCCAGGCGGCAAGAATCATCGGAGATTCATAGGTGAAGTTGGCACGCAGGTAATAGTTGCTGGCATTATACCAGTAAGACGACAGCAGTTCGAAATCGCCCGACCATTCATCGTTCCAGCCTCCCGGAATGTTATTGTCGTGGAAGTTGGTGTAATCAACGAAGTCCCAGTGTGCTCCTCTTCGGGTATAGAAACCTGTTCCGAAACGCATCGAGTACGATTGCCTGCGGGAAGAATAGAGTATCGTCTGGGCATCAAACTCTGCTCTTCCGTAGTCGATGTTGCTGCCCAGCAGGTTTTTGAAACCTTGCTCATAGTCGAGTTTCAGCACGATGCCTTTCTCTGCTTTCGGTCTCCATTCTATTCCGATGGCAGGAGCCACAGACTTGTATTTATCCGGATAGCCTATGGATTGATAGAAGTCCGGACGGATGGCAATGCGGTTGTGCGCTACCATTCCCAGTTCCATCGCCCAATGTGGGGAGATGCGCCAGTGGTTGGTGAGTCGCATGTAATTATCCTTGAATTCCGTAAAGGTGGATTTTCCTAGCAGAAGAGAAGGTATCTCCGCTGGCGAGAAACCTCCGATGCTGTCTTTCGGATCCATGTATCCCAACGCCTGGCGAGCCAGCTTGTTGGTATTGATGCGGTTGCCGTTACCGATTTCCAGCTGCAGATAACCCTCGTGACGGGTATTGTAGCTGAATTTGACAGGAATTCTGTAGTAGAAACGATGCTGGCGGAAACTGTAACCGCCTTTTATTCCGGCAGAAAGCTTGATGTTGTCATTGAAGGCATACTGTGCGTTGATCTTGAACTTATACACCACACCCTTGGATTCCGAATATCCCATATATAATGGATTGAACAATGGGTCGATGCGGAAATAGCCCTGTTGCTTTTTGCCGAAGTCGCTGGAAATTCTGTTCAGCAGGTTATCGCCCACGATTTCCCAGAGCACATCTTTTGCGAAATCTTTCTTTTTTTCTCCCAGTGCTGCGGCTTTCCTTTTTCGCTCTTCCTGTCTGCCGTAATAGATGCGATAGATCATTTCCTCATCGGTATTCAGCTTGATGGGGCGTACTTTTGACATCATGGCGGTATCTGCGCTATTCCTGATAGTATCTTCCAGAACTTTTGGCAGATCATATATGGTGGTGTATTTCCCGGTAATCTTATTGCCCATGAAACTGAAGTTGGCGCGCATGTCACACTTGACAGGTCCCAGCGACTTGAAGCCTTCCTTGCCCATCGTTACGGAGATGTAGAAACGGGTCATATCGTATTCTCCCTCGAAGTCGCACATCTGAATCTGTCCGTTTTGGATGCGGACGATCGCCCTGGTCTCTACCAGCTGGGTGTTTTTGATGCGTGGGTAGGCGTAAACCTGAGCCATACCATAGAGCAGTGGCGTGACGGAGTACTTGTAGTATCGTCTGTTGGAACGATGGAAAGGGGAGAGGATGTTCTCCTGAAAGAGGTTTTCTCCATACACATTCGGCGTCATGTAGTTGAGCGCGGCGCTCATCGTACTTTTGCGGTGTGGAATGGTACTGAGATTGAGCAGTCGGTGGATGACAGGTGCTCCCTTCTCATTCACTTCGATGCGGTTGTAGAATTCGCTGATGAACTTTCTGCCTGCTCCGTAGGAGATGGCGTACATGGTAGGAACGAGAGCCAGGGTGGCGTTTCGCTTGTTGGTACGCATCTGGAATTTGGTGTAGGCATAGCTCGAATGGCTTCCTCTTCCCGTGGTATCTATCTTTTGGGCATAACAGAAGATACGCTGCATCACAGAGTCTGTGATGGCGTCTTTAGTCTTCACTTTTCTGGCATCTGTTGCCAGAGGAAAGCTGATAGTCAAAAGGATGATAGCCGCTATGATGCGAATCAGTTGTATCTTCATATTTATCTTTATCCCAGATATTTCATCAGGATACCAATCTTGCCGGATTCTCTGAGCTTGGTGATGCTCTTCTCTCTGATCTGTCGAACTCTTTCGCGTGTCAATCCCATCTTGTCTCCTATTTCTTCCAGCCCCTTCTCGGTCTCGTCGATACCGAAGCAGGCGCATACGATCTTGCGCTCTCTTTCCTTCAGACATTTGTTGAGAACCTGTTTCAGCTCCTGAGCCATACTCTCATGATCCACGTGCTTGTCGGTACGGCTGTCATCTCCGCTCGACATTACGTCTGCCATCGAGTTGTCATCGTCTTCGCCGAATGGTGCATCGATGCTTACATGATGACCGCTAGCCATCATACTCTGAGAGATTTTATCTTCATCTACACCGGTGCGGGCAGACAGTTCCTCTACGCTAGGGCGGCGCTGGTTTTCCTGCTCAAATCGGTTGATTTCCTGGTTTACCTTGTTGAGCGAACCCACCTGGTTCAAAGGCAGTCTCACGATGCGGCTCTGTTCTGCTATTGCCTGGAGGATGCTCTGGCGAATCCACCATACAGCATAGGAGATGAATTTGAATCCGCGGGTCTCATCGAAGCGTTCTGCAGCCTTGATGAGTCCGATGTTGCCTTCGTCAATAAGATCGGTGAGTGTGAGTCCCTGATGCTGATACTGTTTTGCCACAGACACCACGAATCTCAAGTTGGCTTCTACCAATTTGTTCTTAGCTCTTTCGCCAACTCTACCTCCCTTTCTTATCTGCTGTGCCAGCTCTATCTCTTCCTCTATAGAGATCATTGGCGCTCTGCCGATCTCTACCAGATATTTATCAAGTGCTTCACTATTTCGATTGGTTATGCTCTTTTGTATCTTAAGTTGTCTCATGATGATCCTACCCCCAAATTTTGTTACTAAACTCCACAAAGTTAGTAAAAAATGTGATAGGTTGTATTTTTCTACAACATAATTTAACTAAAAATACTTGATTTTTCGATATTTTATCTAACTACCTCATTTTGAGAGAATTTTGTGAATGCATCTTGATAGCCATTGAATACATTAATATCTACGGCTCCGTGGATGCCTGCCACACGGCCATCCGGGCATAGCTGCCAATATACCAGGTGGATGTCTGGCTTGTATTCGCCATAGCGGGCAATCCATATTTTATAGTCACGTTTCAGGTCAGGTGCTGCAGGCAGATACCGGTTTACGAAGATCTGACTGATGTAGAGGATTGGTTTTACGCCCGTGGCTCTTTCCACCAGTCTTAACCAGGTTCTTACTCTTGCGAAGAGAACGCCCGGACCTCCCATCTTGCTGATCTGGCTATGCGATGGCTCCAGGTCGAGAACCGGCGGGAAATCTCCTCTCCTGATGCAGCTGTGTCTGAGGAAATGATTCGCCTGGGCAGCAGCTGGAGTCCTGGTGCTGAAGAAGTGGTAAGTGCCTACTTTATAGCCATGTGCGCGAGCTGCGCTATAGTCTTTCTTATAGTAAGGATTCACGATTGATTTACCCTCTGTGCTCTTGATGTAGATGAAGCGGATCGGGTAGTTTACGCTGCCTGACACGGTTTTTCTGCTGATGTTTCCCAGATGTGTGATGCGCAGTTTCTTCCAGTTTATCTGATATCGCTTTCTGCCTTTGATGTGCTGATGTTTCGAGATATCGATACCATAGATTCGTTGTGAGGTATATACTAGTCGCTCTCCCTTGTATTTGTCTTTCTTCCATTCGCCCACTCTCAGTGGCTTCTTGGGTGCGATGCTGAATCCCCATCCGTTTCTTTCTCCATTCTTCCATTCTCCTTCGTAGTAGGAACCGTCGTTGCCTATCCAGGTGCCGTAGCCTTCTGCCTGGTAGAGACTGTCGTAGCTGCCTGAGAAATAACCCAGTGAGTCATGGCGCTGTTCATAGTTGATGGTGTCTCGGTGGGTAGCTCCCTGCAGGGTTACGATTCCGATGGCTGTGCGGGGTGCAATGCCGTAGATACCGTCAGGGGTCGTTTCTGATGCCAGCTGAAAGAGGTGGCAGTACTGTCTGTCTTTTCTTTCATCTGCATTTGTCTGGATGAGCTTGCAGTCTTCGCTTCGTTGCTTGCCGTTTTCGTCGGTGTAGAATGCCTTATATTTAATAAGGTGTACCAATACCAGTTTGCCGTCTTTCTGGTTTGACTGGTCAGAAGGCGTTTTTCCCTGGATATGATGCAGCGAGTCGAGCATCTTCTTGGCAGAATCTCTCAACACCTTCTCGCGGTTTTCGAAGGCGCAGATTCGGTTGTATCCCAGATCCATTACGCTGTGGGAGTGGATATAGTATGCCAGCTCACTTTCTTTCCATTTCGAATCCTTGTAGAGACTGTCGAGTGAATCTACTTTCTCTACCAGCACACTGTCTGCATCGAGTCCCTGATAGCGGTTTCGGGTGATGTCGGTATTGTTGGATGCTGCGAGTCGTCCCTGGCATGAAGGAACGAGTGCCCAGCGGTTCATGAAGGTTGCTGCCAGCGTGGTGGTATCTTCGTCGAATCGCAGCATGGTTTTGCCGTTTCTTCTTATTTCGTAGCAGCTGTAGGCTTCTATTCTGGCTTTGGCTGCCTGCACCTGTTCTCTTGTGGGATTCAGACAGCGGTAGGTCCAATATCCCAGGGCGCAAAGTAGAATGATAAATAGGGCACCAGCTATTCTGATGCCTTTCTTTCTGTTGTTTGTCATTGTTTCAATTCCTCCTATATTTCTTTTCTCTCCCTTATCTATATATCTATAGTTCTATTATCTATAGTTTTTGTTTTATCTGTTGTTTTATCAGACTTCTGGATTTACCTCCAGCTCTATCTCCAGGATGGATTGGGTGTCGGGGGTGATTCTGCAGTGGTCTGATGTTCTTTCTCCGATGAGCCAGATGATTTCGCCTGTCTTGTCGGTCAGTACATGTTGGCTCATTTTCTCCATGTAGTTTCGCTTGCGGTCTGTCAGATAGTCGCTTACCAGCTTCGTTCCCTTCATACCGAAAGGTTTGAATCTGTCGCCTTGCTGGGTGAGTCGATAGGTGAGTGGGAAACTTACCTGATTGGCATCCAGGGTGATGCGATGGCTTTCCTTGCTTGGCGTAAAGTCGGCTGTGCGAGGGTAGCGGCGAATCCTGATTCTCGTGTTTCCGGCAAAACTGTAATTTCCTTCTTCCGGAAGGCGGAAAGCTTTTTCTTTCTGCAGGTTATCCATTTCTTTCTGAGATGTGATAAGCAGCTTCTCGCGGTCGATGCACAGCATGTATTCGTTGCTTTTCCAAATCTTGCCTATTCCACCATCCTGGCTGTTCATACTTTCTATGATGCTGTCGATGGTGTCACCATGAAAGCCATAGCAGCCGATGAGCTGATGGAGCATGAACTCCGGACTTGCCGCCTGCATCACGAGCTGCTTGCCGATGGTTATGATATTGCTGGAATCATCGGGCTGTGCTGGTACGCCCACAGCGTCATCGAGCATCATCTTAGCCTGTCTGAGGTATCTGGCCGATTGGGCGATGTTCTCTCTGGCTGCAGGGTTCAGCGTTTCCAACAGCGGAATCACGTGATGGCGGATCTTGTTGCGTAGGGCATCATCCTCCAGGTTAGTGGAGTCGGTGACGTAGTCTTGCCCCTTTTCTGCGAGATAGTCTAGAATGTCCTGACGGCTGATGCAGAGTAGGGGGCGCAGGATGTTTCCGTTTTTGGGAGCGATGGCAGCGAGCCCATCCACCCCCGAACCTCTCAGCAGATTGAGCAGGAGCGTTTCCACGTTGTCATCTCTGTGATGTGCCACGCAGATGCCGTCGGCTTCGATGTCTCGGGCGAGTTGGGCGAAATAGCGGTAGCGCAGATCCCTGGCAGCCATCTCTATACTCACCTTGTGCTTTTCGGCATAGGTGAGGGTATCGAAGTGGATGCGATGCAGGCAGATGCCTTCACGCTCGCAGAGATCTACGCAGAATTGCTCGTCGCGCTCGCTTTCTTCGCCACGCAGGTGAAAGTTGCAGTGGGCTGCATGGATGGACATCCCCAGGTTCTTGAGAATCAGGAGCAGAGCCACACTGTCTGCTCCTCCCGAGAGGGCAACAATATAAGAACCGTCATGCTTCCACATTCCGTGGCGCACGATATAGTTTCTGACAATCGTTTCTATCTTGTTCATTTCTATATTCATGAATCTTTTCGACCTGTACGGTTGAAATTGTTTTTAAGACTAGAAAAAAGTTCCGTTCAGCGACGTTGAACCGACATTCAACGTCACTGAACGTACATTCAACGTCGCTGAACGGAGATTCAACGTCGCTGAACGAAGATTTTTACTAACTCTAGAAACATTTTCCTTTAAAGGTAGAAAGTAATTCCTTTAAGGGAAGAATTATTTAATGTCCTTCTTTCAGAAACTCCTCAGCGCGCTGGAGATCTTCCGGGGTATCGATTCCCACGGTCTCAACGTCTGTGGTTCCCACCTTGATCTTGTATCCGTTCTGCAACCAGCGCAGCTGTTCCAGGCTTTCTGCAATTTCGAGAGAACTTTGTGGTAGCTGGGTTACCTCTCTGAGCACTTCCTTGCGATAGGCGTAGATGCCCAGATGCTTGAGGTAAGGGAAATGCTGGAGCCACTCCTCTCGCTCCTTGCCACGTACGTATGGGATGACGCTGCGGGAGAAGTAGAGAGCGAAGCCCTGGTTGCTGACTGCGATTTTCGGACTATTTGGATTCTCTACCGCCTCCATAGATGTGAACGCTTTGCCCAAGGTCGCAATCTGGGTGATTGGGTCATCGAAGCAATGGCAGATGGTTTCCAGCTGGCTCTTTGCCACGAAAGGTTCATCGCCCTGTACGTTAACGATGACATCCCAGTCGCCGCCTATCTTCTCGATGGCTTCCTCTATACGGTCGGTTCCGCTCTTGTGGTCAGTACGGGTCATTACCGCCTTACCGCCAAAAGCTTCCACAGCATTGAAAATGCGCTCATCGTCAGTAGCCACGTATGCTTCTTCTAAAACAGCAGCCACCTTTTCATATACATGCTGAATAACAGGCTTGCCACCAAGCATGGCAAGAGGCTTGCCAGGGAAACGCGTTGAAGCGTATCTTGCTGGAATAATACCGATAAATTTCATAAGCTTCTTTTTTATTATCGCTTCAGAGCGATGTTGTAATTGTAATAATGTGTATTGCCGGTGATGTCTTCGAGCACCTGGATGAAAGGAGGAAACTTCACGCTCTCGCGTTTTGCGATGCCTTTGGTTTCCAGGATCATCAGGTCTTTTACTGGCTCAGAGAATGAATCCAGCTCGAAGTACTGGCCTTTCCAGATAAAGCTCTTGCGGTGCTTGCGGATGGTAGCACGGTAAGGGTCAGCCTGCTGGAGCATATTCTCGTAGAGATTGGCGCTGATCTGTCGCTCGGTCTCAATCTGTTCGTTGTCGGCTACGCGCTTCTTGGTGGTGTGAACATATACGTATTTGCCACCTTCGAATCCGCGGCGACGGAGACGGATCTCACTGCCTGGTTCTCCCGAAAGATAGGTCTGAACGATATCGCTGTCGATGGCGTTTGGCACTTCGCCGGTCAGTTTCACGATATACTTTCTCTCCTCCTCGATAGGTTGCGGAATACCCAGCACATTGCTGATCTCCTTGAGCACACGGTTCAGCTTGTTGTTGAAGTCCTCGTGGTTGTTGATTACTCTCAGATGTGGATGGCCCTTCCAGGCGGAAACGATTCTCTTGTCCAGTTCCCTGGCTATCTGCAATCCCTTTTCGTCAGCCTTTTCCACTCGCTGGGCATTGTTGGCTGTGGTGTAGAATTGTTCAGCGCCATCTGCGGCAGAAACCAGATGCAGTACGGCATCGTAGCGTTCACGCAACTGGGTGTTGGTGTATCCCTGCTCGGAGATAATGCGGTTCCAAAAGTCTTCTGTCAGATAGGTGGAGATATCCATCGTGCCACGGTCGCAGACGATGATGACCGGCTTGTCGATGGTTTCCGCCATTTTGGTGAAGCTTTCTTCCAGTCCGATCTGAGTCAGGAAGGTAGCTTTTTCTCCCTCGAAGAAGAACTTCTCGTTTTTGGTGAGATAGTTCATACCTGCCTGGGTGAACATGGTAGGAACCTCAGGAATCGTAAACACCTTGTATCCAAGGCCAGAGAAGTGGTCGATTATTTTTACCAGCGCAGTGGTTTTACCTGCGCAAGGACCACCTGTAAGTACAATTTTCTTAATTGTATTCATTATCTTATTTTTTGTTATTATCAGATGCGTCTTTTTTGTTATTATCAGATGCGTCATGGGATGCGTCAAGCGCCCTCATTCCTTTTATGGGTGCAAAGATAGCAATAAATTCTTTAAGAAAGAAAAAAACTTTCGGTTTTATTTTGTATTCTAAATGAATTAATGTATCTTTGCAAAGTTAAACGACAAGAAATAATACAAGTAATAACAGATGATTTACTTCATTTCAAAGAAATTAGAAATATCAGCAGCCCATTCGCTTACCCTCAGTTACGAGAGTAAGTGCAGCAGTCTGCATGGTCACAACTGGCAGATAGAACTCTTTTTCGTGGGAAGAGAGTTGAACCAGGATGGTATGGTTATAGATTTCACCCATGTCAAGAAAGCGGTGCATGGCAAGATGGATCACGCCAATCTCAACGAGGTGTTTGATTTCAATCCTACCGCCGAGAATATCGGAAGATGGCTCGTGGATTTCTTCCCGGAGTGCTATAAGGCTACAGTGCAGGAGAGCTTCGGCAATACTGCCGTAGTGGTTGACGAAGAGAAAATCAGAGGAATCGAGCATCTGGTTCCTTAATATCGGAGCTGGTAATCTGTAAGGGCAAAAGCTTTTTTAATATAAGGGAAAATGTATAAAGTTAATGAGATATTCTATTCTCTTCAGGGAGAAGGAAGATGGTCGGGCAGACCAGCCGTGTTTGTTCGTATGAGCGGCTGCAATCTGAAATGTCCTTTCTGCGATACGGATTTCAAGGGATATAAGGAGATGAGCGCCGAGGAAATCCTGGCTGCGTGCCTGGAGAAGGGCGGCGATTGCCGCTTCATCGTTCTTACCGGTGGCGAACCAACCCTGCAGGTGGATGCGGAACTCATCCATCTCCTGCATCAGCAGGGATATTATCTTTCGATGGAAACCAACGGCACCCACGCGGTTCCTGAGGGCATCGACTGGATTACCTGTTCGCCCAAGTTAGACTTTACGGAGGGTGGCGAACTCGCCTTGAAGAAGGTGGATGAGCTGAAGCTGGTCTTTGATGGCGCCCACGAAGTAAGCAATTATGGATTGGAAGCCACCTATCAGTATCTGCAGCCTTGCGATGTGGGTAATGATGCCCGCAACCGCTTTATCCTTTCCGGTTGCATCGACTATGTGAAGCAGCATCCGGAATGGCAGCTTTCTCTCCAGATGCATAAGATCGTGGGTATCCGATAAATCTCATAAGATCATCACAAGATCATAATACAACAACAATAATAATAATATAATGGAAAAAGTAAAGACTTTGATTATAGGTAGCGGTCCTGCGGGATATACAGCTGCCATTTATGCAGGTAGAGCTGGTCTCAATCCTGTATTGTATTCTGGTATGCAGCCAGGCGGCCAGCTTACCATCACCACAGAGGTAGAGAATTTCCCTGGTTATCCTAATGGAGTGGATGGCACCCAGATGATGATGGACATGAAGGAGCAGGCTGCCCGCTTCGGTGCGGATCTGCGCGACGGAAGCATTTCCAAGGTGGATTTCTCTTCCCGCCCTTATCATCTTACCGATGAGCGTGGCAACGAGATCGAGGCTGATACCGTGATTATCGCTACAGGTGCTTCTGCCAAGTATCTCGGTCTGGCTGATGAGGAGAAATATCGTGGTCAGGGCGTTTCTGCCTGTGCTACCTGCGATGGCTTCTTCTATCGCAAGCGTACGGTTGCCGTAGTGGGTGGTGGTGATACTGCCTGCGAGGAGGCGATGTATCTTTCTGGTCTTGCCAAGAAGGTGTATTTGATTGTGCGCAAGCCTTATCTCCGTGCTTCTGAGATTATGCAGAAGCGTGTGAAGGAGAAGGAGAACATCGAGATTCTTTTCGAGACCAATACGCTCGGCTTGTTTGGCGAGAATGGAGTAGAGGGTGCTCATCTGGTTCGCCATAAGGGTGAGGCCGACGAGGAGAAGTTTGATATCGCCATCGATGGTTTCTTCCTGGCTATCGGCCATAAGCCTAACACCGATCTCTTCAAGGATTTCATCGATTTGGATGAGCAGGGATTCATCAAGGTGGTTCCTGGTACTGCGAGCACCAATCTTCCTGGCATCTTTGCTGCCGGCGATGTTGCCGACCCGGTTTATCGTCAGGCCATAGTTGCAGCCGGCTCTGGTGCCAAGGCTGCTATTGAGGCAGACAGATATTTGCAGCAGTTGTAATCACGGAACTTATAAAAGTTAGATAAAAGACTGAACTTACGCATGTGGGGAAGTTAAGTGAAGTTAGGGAAGTTAGAGGGAAGTTAAGGGACAAATGTCCTACGTTTTACGAAAGAAGACTGTTGTCTCTTAACTTCCCGAACGACCGTAGGGAGTGATAACTTCTTTAACTTCAATCAATTCCCTC